>Ga0206994_1079_pt1 | contig 19806 bp, 15 predicted proteins | sample Alteio_BWMinCont_4_FD_153485 | JGI IMG/M metagenome (GOLD analysis project Ga0206994, IMG submission 153485) | Enriched cells from forest soil in Barre Woods Harvard Forest LTER site, Petersham, Massachusetts, United States -... | ecosystem: Environmental > Terrestrial > Soil > Temperate forest >...
TAATTATAATATCCCTGCTTATATGATTTATGAAGCTCCCTATTTTAAAGTGAGGGTTGGGGACTACAGAAGTAAAATTGAAGCGCAGCAAATGTTTCATACGCTGAAGCCGATATATACTGGTATATTATTGACACCCTGCAATATTAATTGGCCTGAACTTAAACAATAGTTTACTACATGCACGAAAAAATCATTAAAGAAAAGGCCGAAGCTTATTTCAAAGAAGCAAGGGAAACGCGAAGATATATCCATGCCCACCCTGAATTATCATTTGAGGAGTTTAAGACATCTGCATTTGTAGTAAGTAAGCTAAATGAAATCGGAATACCCAATCAGATCATTGGTGGTACGGGTGTTTTGGGAATAATTGAAGGAAAAAATCCGGGTTCAAAAATGATCATGCTTCGTGCTGATTTGGATGCTCTGCCTATCCTCGAAAAAAATGAAGTTGAATATAAATCACAGAATGCGGGTGTGATGCATGCCTGTGGACATGATGTGCATACTACATGTTTGTTGGGTGCAGCCAGGATATTGTATGAAATAAGAGATCAATTTGAAGGGACTGTAAAATTGATCTTCCAACCCGGAGAAGAAAAACTACCGGGTGGGGCAAGTATCCTGATAAAGGAAGGATTACTCAATCAAAAACCTGATGCACTGATTGCACAGCATGTAATGACTGAACTACCAGTGGGCAAGGTAGGTTTCAGGCCGGGACTATATATGGCTTCCACCGATGAAATATATATAACGGTCACAGGCAAAGGCGGTCACGGAGCCATGCCACATTTGAACATTGACCCGGTACTTATTTCTGCACATCTGATTGTTGCTCTGCAACAGGTTGTAAGTCGCTTGGCCAAGCCTGCTACCCCAACGGTTCTCTCATTCGGGAAAGTAATAGCCAATGGTGCAACGAATGTTATTCCGGATGAAGTAAAAATTGAAGGTACTTTCAGAACATTTGATGAAGCCTGGCGCAAAGAGGCTCATGAAAAAATGCGAACCCTTGCCAAAGGATTGGTAGAAAGCATGGGGGGCAAAGTGGATTTTAATATCATGAATGGTTATCCTTTTCTAAAGAATGATGAAGCGCTAACTAAAAAATTACAAGCAGCAGCCATCCAATATATGGGTTCAGAAAATGTTATAGACCTTGACCTCCGTACAACAGCTGAAGATTTTGCTTTCTATACCCACCATGCACCTTGCTGCTTTTACCGATTAGGGACAGGAAATGCAGAAAAAGGAATCAAAGCCTCAGTGCATTCCCCAAATTTCGATATTGATGAAGAAGCATTGAAGACCGGAATGGGTTTGATGGCTTGGTTGGCGGTGAGGGAGTTAGGGGGGGGGGTGAGTGATTAAGTTATTGGTTAATAAGTTATTCCAAGTATGAAATATTTACTTTTGATTTTTCTGGCTTTTGCATGTAAAAATTCAAAGCCTGCAAATGAATTGAGAGGCAAAAGTCAAAAAATCCAACGAATAAAAAAGACTGATTTAATAAAAGAGCGTTTAAATGGAAAAGTTAAGGCGGTTGTTGAATATACATATGGGACTCGAAATAAGGCAGATAAGAATGGAGAAATCCAAAAAGGGCAGCCTTATGATACAATTGTTTCCAAATTTGATGAAAAAGGAAACAGATTGGAATCTACCCAAAACAAATCTTATTCACTGTCAATAGTAAGAACGAAATATATTTACAATAATAAGGGATATTTAATAGAGTCAATAGGATATCTTTCAGATAACAGTTTAGGATATAAGCAAACACTTAAATACGATTCTAGTGGAAATCCGATTGAAGAGAAATATCAAGGTACTCACCCGGATATTAAACGTACACGCATTTTCAAATATGATGATGCAGGAAACAAAATTGAAGAATTTACGGACACTATTGGGGGATGTATATGGTATAAAATGGCATATAAATATGATGCAAACGGTAATATGATTGAATGGAGGACTTATTATTGTAAGGACACTTTTGTTGATAAAGCAACTTTTATATATGATAATGAAAATAGACTAATTGAAATGGACGGATATAATAGAAAGAGTTTGGTTGAAACAAGACAAATTCGTAAGCATAGTCATTATGATAAATACAAAAATCCATTAAGAGAAGATGTTTTAATAAATGGCAAGGCGACAAGTATTACCCAGCGTGAAATTGAATATTATTAAGAATGTGCAGTCTTATATTTTGCCAAACCATATAAATTTTCTCTGCCATTTCACGCAATGAGCGCAAAGAAAGAAACGCAAAGGGCGCAAAGAAATATTTGTGAATATATTGACTTTGTGTTCTTTGCGAAATACTTTACGGTCTTTGCGTGAAATTTATCTCTAATAAAACTTTATTGAACCTTTCTTCAATTTTAAGTATTTTTGAAATAGAAATACATAATTATGGATTACAAACTGAATGTTACAATAAATAAAGACAAGGATGGTTATTATGTCTTTTGCCCCGAGCTTCCTGGCTGTCACTCCGAAGGTGATACAATCGAAGAAGCACTGGAGAATATAAAGGAAGCTGCTAGTCTTTATTTAGAGACAATGACAAGAGATGAGATTAATGAGGCGTTGAATAAAGAGATACTCACGACCTCAATACATCTAAACGTTGCCTAAACTTCCAGTACTCGACGCTAAAACTGCTGAAGCAATGCTTTTAAAAGTTGGCTATGTCTTAGTTCGGTCAAAAGGTAGTCACAGAATCTATATGAAGGAAAAAGATAGATTTGTAATTCCGTTTCATTCAGGAAAAAGTCTTCATCCGAAAATTGTAAGGCAATTGATTGATATTGTTGGTGTTGTGTGATTTACAAATTTGCAATATGGCAGAAGTTAAAGTATTGAATCAGAACTATCCCATTATCATAGAACAAGATGAAGATGGAGTATTTATTGTAGACTGTCCGTCATTAAAAGGCTGCCATACACATGGGAGTACAATTGAGGAGGCAATGGAAAATATAAAAGAGGTGATTGAACTTTGCTTGGGAAATGTTGATTAAAAGTGATTTACCTTATTCCTTATTTCTTATTGCTTCAGCCATTTCATGCTAAGAGCGCCAAGAAGGAAAAACCGCAAAGGACGCAAGGTCAATTAGCAGTTTCAAATCGATTTTTTTCTTCTATGCCCTCAAAATCATGTAAATAATTTGGGCAAAAATCATATCCATTAGGCCATGCGAGTCCACCACCACTTTCTATTTCTACTTTTGAAAAATAAGAAGGCTCAAGCAATTCTTTAGATATCCCTTTACCCAAAAACTGTTTGAAATCGATAGTTTTAGATGAACCATCATTAAAATCCATTTGGATTTTGAAGTCTCCTATTAGGTTGATCTTAATTATTTTGTTCATAATACTATATCTATTGTAATGGCTCTATCTTTTTCAATGGTACAGACTTTCCTGCCAATTCCCAATCTTCTATTAATGATTCTCTGTGATAGGAAGCCCATTCCAATACAAGACTATGAGCCCTTTTTGGTAAATTGCCAGCAATTATTTGCAAAGTGCGAATATCATATTCCGCTGTGAATTCTTGATATTCAGCATGAAAATGTGGTGGATTATGATCTTCATAATACATCTTAATAATAATTCCAAAAAATCTGGATAACTCTGGCATAGCCGCAAAGTTAAACATCATTAAATAAACAAACGATAGTCAAGAAAATTCCTAATTGAAATTGATTGCAACATTTCAACTGATTTACAATTTAATTAGAAAATAATTACAAAATAATTTGGTATTGTCAAATATTTGTTTTAAGTTTGCTGGTTTTCTTTTTTTTGGAAATGGAGCCAATTGAATTTTAGCTGATTATAAACAATCGCAATATTGATTAGATTTGAATCCGTAAGAGATTTATTAAGATTCGACAATAATAAATTGAATAATGCAAAAGATTATTTCAATTTTTATTGCAAATCCTATTGCAAATCTATTGCATTTTTATTGCTAAAAGTTATGTAAGTAATTGTAATTAAATATATTAAGTGTAAAATAATTTTTTGAGCAACCAAATGCCTTTAAAAAAATATAAAATACAGATTTGAAGCCGTAAGAAAACAAAAATGCTTTTCGCTATTATAATTTAACTTACTCAGACAATAACCAACAACTATCAACTAACAACGAACAACTCTTCTTAAGACAACTCTTCTTAACTTGCCAACTCAATTTATGAAACTATGAACGAAGAAATCAGAAACCTGGAACCTAAAGCCCTTTGGAATAATTTTGCCGACCTGAATGCCGTGCCAAGGCCTTCTAAAAAAGAAGAGCAGGTTATTCAATTTATCAAGAGCTACGGTGAAAAGCTTGGCCTTGAAACATCAGTTGATACTACTGGAAACGTCATCATAAGGAAACCTGCCAGTGCGGGTATGGAAGACAAGCAAACGGTTTGTTTACAAAGCCATTTGGATATGGTTCACCAAAAAAATAACGATACGGTTTTTGATTTTAATACCCAGGGAATTGAGATGTTTGTTGATGGAGATTGGGTTAAGGCAAAGGGAACTACTCTTGGTGCCGACAATGGGATTGGTGATGCTACCATCATGACTATCCTCGCTTCAAAAGATATTCAACACCCTGCAATAGAGGCTTTGTTTACCATAGACGAAGAAACGGGAATGACGGGCGCTTCAGGATTAAAAGGAGGATTACTAAAAGCAACCATAATGCTTAACCTTGATACTGAAGACGATCATGAATTGACGATAGGTTGCGCAGGTGGTATTGACCCAACTGCAACCGGAAATTATGAGCAGGAAGCTTTACCTGCAAATTCAATAGGCTATCTGTTGAATGTAAAAGGATTAGCTGGCGGCCACTCCGGTATGGAAATACATCTTGGAAAAGGCAACGCGAATAAGTTGATTAATAGGATATTATTCCAGGCTTCAGAGAAATTTGGAATTAGAGTAAGCTCTATTGATGGAGGTGGGTTGAGGAATGCAATTCCTCGTGAATCTAAAGCAGAAATAGTAGTAAGCCAGGAAAGCAATGAGGCTTTTAAGAAATTCGTTGCAGAAGAAGCAAGTGTTATTAAAGCTGAATATTCGGTTACAGATCCAAATTTTGAAGTGGTACTTAGCCCAACTGATGTTTCGGGTAAAATATTGTCAAAAGATTTTCAAGACAAACTACTGCGGGTCATCTATGCCTGCCCGAATGGTATTTATAGAATGAGTCCTGATATTAAGGATTTGGTTCAAAGCTCAAATAATATTGCAAGGGTATTGGTAAAAGATGGTCAGTTTTCGATTCAATGCTTAACAAGAAGTTCAGTAGAATCGGAGAAAATGGATGTTGCGAGATCAATACAAAGCGCTTTTGAGCTCGCAGGAGCAATATTGTCATTTGGAGGATCGTACAATGGCTGGACTCCCAAACCAGAAACACCTATCGTGAAACTAATGAGCAGCTTGTACAAAGAGATGTTTAAATCTGAGCCTTTGGTCGATGCTTGTCATGCAGGATTGGAATGTGGTATCATTGGCACCAATTATCCAAAAATGGAAATGATCTCTTTTGGCCCAAATATACTTGGCGCCCACTCACCAGATGAAAAAGTACAGATCAGCTCAGTTCAGAAGTTTTATGGATTTCTGCTGGAGACTTTAAAAAGGATACCGAAGAAATAATTATTTGGGGATGTGAGAATTTGAGGATTTGGGAATTGGCTAACTCATGATATTATGAATTCTACGTCAACTAATTAAAAAGTTGTATTAAAAGTACTTCAGATTTAGCTTCACTGAGCCTTCGGGTTCTCCTGCATCGAAATGACACAGAAGAACCATCCCTAAGCCAGCCATCTATCAACTAAGAAAGATTAACTCCCTTTACACCCCAGCCCATTCTTTAAATCCAGGAAAATCCATCCCGCATATCATCCAGTAGTCGTGTATATAGTGTAAATAAAATATGCCGGGTCCTTCAAAATGGGAAGAACTTCCATCTTCAAGGTTTGCATCATAATCTAAGAATAAATGCACATGTCCCATACATTGCTCAAGGTTGTATTCAGGCTTTTTGTAAAGCAATCGGTTCACTGTAAAGCTATCATAAGCCTCAAACCAGGATTTGGCTTTTTCAATAAATTCATCTCGTATCAATACCGCACCTGATGAAAAAACAAGTTCACTATCAAGTTCATATTGTAGGGCTTCAGCCTTTTGCTTGAATAGAGATTCACAAAAGTTTTCACAGTGGCGGAAAATGTCCTTCTCGTGATTTGGATAAAACTCCTCATATATTATATGCGTTTGCCAGCCTGGCATATCATATACATCTGTCTCGTGGTCCATCAGTTCTTCAGTAATAAACCGATATAGTTCAGCTACCGGAACATCTTCATCATGGTCCAGTTTTATTCCCTTTTCCCCAAGCATGTCCAGGATCTTTTCTAACTCTCCTTCAATGTTTTCAGGAGCTATTTCGGTCACTGGGGTAAATACAGGGCTGCCAAGAAGTTCGCCAATCTTTTTTTGGTTTGATTTCTCAAAATTCTCCTCAAATTTCCGCACACTTTCGAGCCATTCAGCTTCGATTTCAGGAGGGAGTTCGCTGTCACCGTCAGAAAAATTTGCCCCAAATTCGGCTTTCATTTTTAGTTTTTCCAACTCGTTCTGAAATTTCAGTTTCTCTGTTTCTTCGTTTTCCATAGGGTGGTTTTTTGAGAGATTTAGATTATTAATACTTGTTGCCAAATATATGGGAAGTTTTTAATAAAGTTATAAAATAAATGTAATTTTAAGGTTCTGAAAGTATAATAACCTATCTATCTCAATTGGCAGTATTTTTGCGGTTTATCGATTAATTGAATATGCATAGAATCTTTTTACCCATATTAAGTTTTATATTGTTTTTTAGTATCTTGGGGAGTAATGCACAAGATTCTATTATTCATCCGCATTGCAGCTTTGGGATGATGATGGCGAAACAAAATTTAAGCCTGCATCCTCAATTCAAATCCAATAACCCAACTACGGATGATGGAAAAACATTTATTATTCCAGTTGTGGTGCATATTATTCATAATGGGGGCAAAGAAAACCTGCCTGACTATCTTGCACAGACTCAAATGGATGTACTGAATGAGGATTATGGCTATTATGGCAGAGGGTTTAGTCCATTCCCGGTAGGTGGAGACACAATTGTGAAACCAAGGGGCGGTGATGCTCACATTCGTTTTGCTTTGGCTACCATTGACCCAAATGGAAATCCTACAACAGGGATCGAACATATTAAATCAACCTATACTGATTTGAACAGTAGTGATGAAATGCTTACTAAAAACCTAAGCGTTTGGGATGTGAATAGATATATGAATATCTGGGTGGTAAAAAGTATTGATGGTAGTGCTACTGAGCAGGGATATGCTTATTTATCAAGTGATATAACCAGATTAACTGATCGAAATGCTGACGGGATCGTAGTAACTTATGATTATTTTGGACGTAATAATCCTTTAGAACCTGCGAATTATAAATATGGAAGGAGTGTGACCCATGAAACCGGTCATTATTTCAATTTGTTGCATACCTGGGGTGGCGATGGGCCTGGCCAGGGTGGTTGTGATGATGACGATGATGTTGAGGATACTCCCGATTGTTCTTATCAATTTTTTAGCATGTACCATGGGCCAATTGCTGACTCTTGTAATGACCCCATGCAGTGTGGCTATTTAAGATTGATTGCTGACTATATGGATTATTCAGTGGACAGGTGTATGGATATCTTTACTTTAGGGCAAATAACAAGAATGCGCCAGGCTATTTTAACAGACCGTTTTAGCCTCGTAACTTATGAAAATGCAATTGCTACCGGACTTCAAGCTTTCTACTTAAAGTATAATGCGCCTCCTGTTGTGGATGCTTTAGACATTTTGCCAAATCCCAGTAATGGGCTTTTGTACTTATTCCCTAACTTTAGACAAAGTGAAACAGGTGACTTATATATCTATGATGAAATAGGAAGGTTAGTGAGACATGTCACTGTGCCAAATATGAAATCAGAAAAAGTAAGTATCAATATGTATTGGGTGGCTAATGGGTTCTACAACTTAATTTTAGTGACGTCGAACCAAACCTATAAGCAAAAGCTTGTTGTTACGCATTAGGGACAGTGGACAGTGGACAGTGGTCAGTGGTCAGTGGTCAGTGGTCAGTGGTCAGTGGTCAGTCGTCAGTCGTCAGTCGTCAGTCGTCAGTCGTCAGAAAAAAAAAGAACAAAGTAAAAAAGTTCATTATTTACTTGCCTTCAGCAATCCACGTTATCCAATTCTCATTACTCACTACGCAATACCACCTTCCTTTTTTCTAAAATTCTTTTGAAATATTTTTTTTATATCTTTGCAGACTAAAAATACCGCATACTTATGGAAATCAACAATGATCTGGTAAATACCACACTTGTACCAATAGATTTTTCTGCTACTTCATTGCTAGCGCTTGACCAAGCTGCATCTATGGTTCATACGCTGAATGAGAATAATAAAATTACTCTCCTTCACATTATTGAAGGTGGAAATTTTGATACTATCACTGATAGTTCTCAAATAGAAAATGCCGACCATCATGATACATTGGCTATAGAAGGCGCTTTAAACCGATTACAAAAAATTGTCGAAAACCGTGAAAAGGGCAAAATAGAATATAGTTTTGTCATTGCTTCCGGGAAAGCATATAAAAAAATAGCTGAAATTGCCGAAGAGGTGAAAGCGGATATTGTTGTAATGGGCACCCACGGTTCTTCAGGTATCCAGGCTTTCGCAGGAAGTAACGCTTCTAAAGTTATCCAAATCGCTCCTTGTCCGGTTGTTGTTATTAAGCAAGGCCCTTTGAATAAAGGGTGCAAAAATATAGTTCTTCCATTGGATCTTACCCAGGAAACCAGGCAGAAGGTAAATTTCGCTGTTAAGTTTGCTGAACATTATGGCTCTACGGTTCATATTCTTTCAATGACTGAAAATGATGAGTTTTTGGCACAACGCCTTGAAAACAACTTGGCCCAGGTTGAGTCTTATCTAAATGAACGCGGCATTCCTACCACAGTCAATACTTTAAATGCATCAGGTGGTAACTTTGTAAAACAGACAATGGCCTGGGCTGAAGGAAAAAATGCAGATTTGATTATAATTATGTCTCAGCAAGATAGAGAGTTGAGCGAATATATCTTTGGATCTTATTCTCAGCAGATTGTAAATCGTTCTAAGATACCTGTAATGGCTGTAAATCCCCGTCCTGAATTAGAAGGAATATTAGACAGCCCTTCTGGGAGTAAGTTCCAAATATAGTGAGTAGTAAGTGATGTAGAAGCGCATTGCAAGCGTCTAAATTTTTCTTATCCCTACTTTGTATAGTAGCCGGTACCGTCATATGCGCGTTCCGCAACATCCATACATGCCACGGAGCATGCGCCATTCCATTGCCAGCCACAGCCTTCGCATAATACGAATTGTTCGTTGCACAGCTCGTTCACGCAATTCACCATTCGTGCTGAAGGTGTACCGCAATGAATGCAAGTTGAGACAAGCGTAGGATTCACGGTATTTACATCAATAACAACCCTGCCATCAAATACATAACACTTGCCATCAAAATCTTCACCACCACCTTCTTTGGCATATTTTAAAATGCCCCCATCCAATTGGTACACATCTTTAAAACCTTGTTCAAGAAGGAATGCCGAAGCCTTTTCACATTTAATACCTCCAGTGCAATATGTGACAACCGTTTTGTCTTTAAAAGCCTCGAGTTCCTTGAGCTTATCCGGAAAATCCCTAAAGTTCTCTATATCTAGCGTAAGTGCTCCTTTAAACCTGCCAATATGGTGTTCGTAATTTGAACGAACATCAAGGATAACAACATCTTCACGGTTTTTTAACTCTTTAAATTCTGATGCTTTAAGATGTTTTCCCGTCCTTTTGGAAACATCAATATGTCTTAAACTTGAATGAACAATTTCAGGTTTATAGCGCACATGTATTTTTTGAAAAGCAAGCCTTTCAACTGCATCAATTTTAAAATCAGTACCTTCAAATCTTGGGTCAGATATAAGGTCACTCATATAATGCTCACATTGAGAAACCGTGCCACTCAATTGCCCATTAATCCCTTCATCAGCAACTATTATTCGTCCCAAAATGCCAAGTCTTTGGCAATATTTTAGATGACGGACTGCAAATATATCTGCTTCTTCTATAGGGACATATTTATAGAAGGCAACTGCCAGGTATGGAAATTCTTCGGTCATAATTACAAAAGGATGTGCAAATTTACGAAAAAGTCCATTGAATTAGTGTGGAATCAGTTTTGGAATTTACTGTATACAATTAAGCTGTATATACTTTGAAAACAAATAGTAGGAAATAAAGCTAACTTTCAATGCCATCAATTGTGGTACCAGATTTATTCTTCTTCCTGAAATGCCAGCTAATTCCTAAATTAGTTCTGAAATACCCTCCATTGAGTGTATAATTTATGTAAGGCGATAATTCAAATATAAACCCGAGGTTTCTCACTTTTTTGAATGGTGTTACCAATACTCCGCAAGTGAGGAAAAACCCGTTTACATATTGTCCGTTATTATACAAACCATAAAGAATATTTAAATTGACACCGGGCCCGATATAGGCTTTTATTATTTCGGTATTCTTTAGATTTATTTTCGGTGATATTTCCATATTCATATTGGAAATAAAAGTATTGGTCTCAAGCCTCAAATCCCCCCAAATTAACTTATTGGGATTAGTGCCTACACCAAGAAAGGAATTGAAAGGATAATAACTTATAGCAACCTGTGCCTTAAGGCCTGAATTAAAACAAAATAAAAGGAGTAAAACGAGGATAAATTTTCTCATAAGGGTTCATTTAGGGCCTCAACGAAGCCACAATAAGCAGGTTTTGGTTTATATTGATCATCAAACATTAGCGGCCAGTCGATACGATGAAAATTGCTCCTGATCCAGGAGTCTGAATCACCGACATTCCAAAAGCTTATACCATATTGGTATTTGACAGGCAACTCTTTAAAGCCTTTTACAACATTTTTGATAATTAATTTTTGCTGAAGTTTCATATCATCCGTAAATACAGTTTTGTCTTTCAGGTAATTAAAGGATATATCCCATTCTGAGTAATACACTTTATAATCATGGCTTGCTATTTGTATGGCTGCCTTATTGATCTCATCTACGGTTGGAAAATTTGAATAAATATGCATTTGCATACCTATGCCATCAATTCTAATGCCTTCACTTCTGAGCCTGTCTGCTAATTTTAAGGCCGCATCAAGTTTTACCGGGTTACTTTCCAGGTTATAATCATTATAAAATAAAGTAGCGTCAGGATCTGCCTCATGTGCCCAGGTGAAGAATTTCTCAACATAGTCGTCACCGATATGTTGTTGCCAGAAGTTATAATCCAGGCTGCCATCTTCTTTTATGCCTTCGTTCACTACCATCCAGCTCTCCACAATTCCTTTATATCGTCCCACTACTGTTTGGATATGAGATTTAGCGAGGTTTTCCCAATCTTGTTTGTCACCTTTATAATTTAAAATCCAGTCTGGTAGATATAACTGGTACATAAGATTTGCACCTTCCAAATGTTTATTATTGGCTCGACAAAAATTTACCAGGTAGTCAAAGTCACTGAAATCATAAACATCCTGTTCAGGATGAATTTTTGATATAAGAGAGCTGATCTCAGGTTTTACAACGTTATATTGACTGAGAACGATTTGTCTATATGCGTAATTGGAATTTAACAGCTGCAAATTTACCGATGCCCCGACCCGGAAATCAGCTAATTTATAAAGACTAGTAGTTGATGCATCGCAAGCTTCAAGCTTGGTTTTTTTACACGAAATGCTTAATAAGAGCAGTAATAAGATTATCACTATTTTGCGCATAAGCAAATATTATAATCTTTAGAAATGGATGATGATAAATAGAAAAATCTTTAAAGATCTCTGAATTTTTCTATTTTTTATTCTGACTTCTTTTAGCCATTATAGTACGATAGAAACAGAGCGAAGAGCGAAGGGGATACACTTATCACCCTTCTAACGCACTTGCACTTTCCGCTCTTTTCGCACTTTTATTTAGAACCCATCATCTTCATCTTCCATATCCTTCCCACTCATCGTAAACATACCACTAAGCAAGTCTCTGAATTCCACACCCCTTTCCATTCTGGCTTTGCTGAGCATTGAGAATTCAGCCAAACCATGCAGGGCAAATTCCATCAAAAATAGCTTTTCTTCAGGGCTGGCTTCTTTATGATATTTAGTAACAAGTGCAGCTAATCCTGGAACTTCATTTAAGCGCTTGCGATATTCCGTATCTGTAATATCATTCATCAAGTCAAGCTTATTCCCCTGGCTAAACCAATGTGATATTTCCTGGTATGGCGTTGTGTTTTTTGATTTTTTGCCGGTATCCGGGTTAGGGAAATATGAAATGAATAGGGTTCGGATTGCCTTGCCAACCAGTATCTGAGCCACATTCGCAGGGCCTTCCTGTTCACCTTCATATACTAGTTCTATTTTACCTGTAATGCTAGGAACTACTCCCCAAAAATCCCCGAGCCTCACATAGGTCTTTTTCTCTCCATTGATCAAAGCCCTTCTTTCAGCAGTACTTATGAGATTTTCGAAGGCCGATATTGTGAGACGAGCTGATACGCCACTTTTAGAATCAACATATTCGCTGCCACGGGCTTCAAAGGCAATTTGTTCGATAAGATCCTCAGCTAATGGATGGACTTTTACCATTTTCAATTGCTCATCCAACAGTCTTGCTTCTTGCTGCGTGATCTCTTTAGAATGGAGAATTGATTTCGGATAATGGGTTAATATCTGGCTTTGAATACGGTCCTTAAGCGGTGTAACGATACTACCTCGATTGGTATAATCTTCAGGATTAGCTGTAAATACAAATTGTATATCTAATGGCAATCTGAGTTTAAATCCACGGATTTGTATATCTCCTTCTTGAAGTATATTGAATAAGGCTACCTGAATTCTCGCTTGTAAATCAGGGAGTTCATTAATGACAAAAATGCCCCTATGCGCCCTGGGTACCAACCCAAAATGGATTACCCTTTCATCTGAATATGGAAGTTTAAGATTTGCTGCCTTTATTGGGTCGGCATCACCAATGAGATCGGCAATGCTTACATCAGGCGTTGCCAATTTTTCAGTGTATCTTTCATTTCGGTGCATCCATTCTATCGGAGTATCATCTCCTTTATCAATAATCAGATTTCTTGAAAAATGCGATATTGGTTTCAATGGATCGTCGTTTAATTCAGAACCTGCTACAAAAGGTATGTATTCGTCTAAAAGCTCAATCATTAACCTGGCTATTCGTGTTTTAGCTTGTCCTCGAAGACCTAATAAAATAATATTGTGCCGGGATAAAATAGCCCTTTGAAGATCAGGAATAACGGTTTCATCGAAGCCTACTATTCCCTTAAAAATGTCTTTTTTGTCCTTTAGTTTCTGAATCAGGTTATCACGAAGCTCTTCTTTAATCGTTTTGCTTACGTAACTTGATTTTTTAAGTTCGCCAAGTGTTTTTATTTCTGTGTGTTTCATTTGTCGTTTGAAATTGTCTGAATCAGGATTTTCAGGATGTTAGGATTTTCAGGATTTTTTCGCGAAAGCTGTATTATCACATTGTCTCATTGCCTAATTGTCTCACAATTTATCATTTCACCCGTCTTCGCCTATTCCTTTCGTAATCTTCAAATACATAATCACCAAGACCCTGAAGGCTGGTGTAAAATGCTTTGCCATTATTTACTTCAGTAAATTCTTGTACAAATTTCTGCAAATATGGATCAGAAGCAACCATAAAGGTTGTTACTTTTATACCAAGTCTTCTGCATTGGCCAGCGAGGTTAAGCGTTCTGTTAAGAATTTTTCGATCAAGCCCGAAACTGTTTTTATAGTATTTCACACCTTCTTTTAAACAAGTGGGTTTGCCATCAGTAATCATGAAGATCTGCTTGTTAGCATTTTTTCTTCTTCGTAGAATGTCCATCGCAAGTTCTAGTCCGGCGACAGTATTTGTGTGAAAAGGGCCAACCTGTAAATAAGGCAAATCTTTAATTTCAATGGGCCAGGCATCATTCCCAAAAACAATAATATCTAAAGTATCTCTTGGATATTTTGTGGTTATAAGTTCTGATAACGCCATTGCAACTTTTTTGGCAGGTGTAATCCGATCTTCTCCGTACAATATCATGGAGTGGGAAATATCAATCATTAATACCGTAGAAGTTTGTGTTTTATATTCTGTTTCAATTACTTCCAGATCATCTTCAGTAAGTCTCAAGTCGCCAATGCCATGATTGATCTGCGCATTTCGAAGCGAATCAGTCATTTCTATATTTTCCATCCTATCGCCAAATTGATAGGGGCGCGTATCTGAGCCTATTTCATCGCCACTGCCAGTATAAGATGTTCGATGATTTCCTTTGCCTGTCTTTTTCAGCTTTCCAAATATTTCTTCAAGAGATCGTTGACGAATGCTCTGTTCTGATTTAGCAGTTAAGCTAAAGGTGCCATTATTTTCATTGTCCTTAATGTAACCCTTGTCTTTAAGTTCCTGGATAAAATCACCCATTCCATAATCATCATCAGTAATATGATATTCTTTATCTATCTCATTCATCCACTGTAGCGCTTCCTCCACATCTCCAGATGTATAGGTGAGCAATTGCATGAATAATTTTAGCAATCTTTCAAATGGATTGCCATCTTTATCATCCGGAATATATTCACTGAAACGGTATCCTAACATAATCTATTTGTGACAACAGAAACCTTTGATGTTAAACTTTAGTTCATAAAAAACGAGTTTAAACTTTTAACAAAAGTAAGTGTCAAATACCTTATTTAAGAACAATTTGCCGTAAATTTACATCGCTAATTTTTAAATGGACTCCATAGGTATGCGAAAAAGGGTTTCACACCTGTTATCGATCGTGATACTTGCTTTTTCTGCAATATGGGGAAACCATGTATCAGCTGCACACTTAATGGGGGGCAGCCTGACCTATAAGTATGTTGGTAACAATAGATATGCACTTAATTTTCTGATATATAGGGATGCAAATTGCACAAATTGTGCAACGATGCCTTCTTCTATTACTTACTATGCTTACTCCGGGTCTTATGTGGCCAAAGGCGATTTTTCTGTTTTTTCAACACATACTGCTCCAAGGAGTTCATTGAGCTATGTTAAGCCTGATGCACCAAGTTGTTCGTCACCTTCAGGAATAAATGTACAGCAAGGGGTATTTCTCGATACTTTTTATGCTGGAAATGATTCTGTGGGTTATCATATTACCTGGTATTCAAATGGGGTTAGAAATGGAGCGATAATCCTTAATCTTGATCAAAATCAGAATTGTAATAATAATCCCGCGCCATTCAGTATGGTTTGGTACACATTTATTCCAACAAATTCATATAAAAATAGCTCACCTCAGTTTTTAACGGTGCCAGTGCCATATTTATGTGTTGGTAAAACAAATATCTTGCCGGCATTTACCTCAGATCCCGATAATGATTCTCTTGTTTACTCCCTTGAAGTCCCTTATTCACCGGCGCCATGCCTGCCAAATGCACCTGGAGGAACTGCTCCCGTTCCCTATCCATTAGGCGCACCGAGTTTTCAAAAAGTGTTATATCTCAGTGGATATTCCGTTACCGATCCATTTGGCGCAGGAAAAACATCTATTAGTATCGATCCACATACCGGCACTATTACCGCCAATCCTACTAAAGTTGGTGGATATGTAATTGCTGTGCAGGTAAAGGAATACCGCTATGATCCTGTGAGAAAAAAATCTGTTTACATGGATTTTGTAAGACGAGATCTGGAATTTATTGTTGGAAATGCTTGTGGAACTTCAACGGGAGGAGGAGGATCAAATACGCCATCTTTTATTGGGGGTACATCAAGTAATATTTCTGTTGCAGTAGGGGATTCAGTTGATTTTTATATTGGCGGCGTCGCTTCAAATGGCACTGATTCCATGCATATCCGTGCAACAGGAGGTGTTTTTAGCGGGCCAAATGCAACTACCAATGCTCCTTTTGCCACTTTTACTGGAACCCCAAACTTAGATTATCCAACCAAGGTTTACGGTCATTTTGTGTGGCACCCAAGTTGTCAGCAAATTACTTATTCCTCTCCTTTTGTCATTACTTTTAGTCTCAGCGATCAGAGTTGCAACGAAATATACCAAACATACCAGATCACTGTTTTACCAAGAGCTATATTATTACCACCATTATTAAAATGCGCAGATATAACCAATTCCAGTACTATTAATTTAAGTTTTTCGAATTCTTCTTCCTCAAATGATTTTCAACAATATAAAATTTATCGGGACACAAATTACAGCGGCCATTTTGTATTAGTAGATTCTATAAGTTCCTTTACTAAAACAAGTTGGACGGATACAAAAGCTGTAAAAAATAAATCGATTGTCTATAGCTACTATATCACTTCTCAAAACTCCTGTGGATTGGAGGGGCTGCCCAGTGATACGGTGAGCAGCATTGTAATAACCTTAAAGAAAATTGGGGATAAGAAAGTTAATTTAACCTGGAATGCAGCCTCAAATCATGTAAATAATAATTATCAGATTTACCAGGGTAGCCTTTCATCTCTTTCTTTATTTGCAAGTGTAATACCATCAAAAAGAAATTATACTTTTTCATCTTGCCAACCAGGAACATTCAGGTTTAAAATCCAAGTTACTGATTCTAATAATTGTACTTCTCATTCGGGTGACACTGTATCAATAAGCTTAGGAGATATTACTCCACCAAATATTTTAAACAAACTTGTCAATTCTACCACAGTCACAAATACCTCCATTCTTTTGACATTTAATAAGTCTGACTCCAATGATACAAGATATTACGAAATATTCAGAAGTGCAAATAATTCACCTTTTATTAAGATTGATAGTGTAAAGCATATTGTGGGTCAAAAGCAATATTATTATTTTGACAATAGCGTTGATGCAGTAAAAAACGCATACTGTTACTATATAAAAGCCAGTGATACATGTGGCAATATCAGCAAGGCAAGTGATACTATTTGCCAATCGCATCTTTCAGGAACTGCAGATCAATTGAAAGCGGATTTTCATTTGAAATTTACAAATCTTCCTGACTCATTTTTAGGGGTGCAAATTCCCCCTTTATGGACGTCGTTTATCAGTTATACTTTTCCTGGACATCCTTTTGGATTTCCTATTCTGAAAGATACAAATGTTATCGTTCCAGGTTTTTGTGGCGTGCCCATAACCTTTAGAATATTTCAGATAAATGCAGTTAATAAAGACACATCCATTTCAAATTCGCTTACGGTTACTCCTTTTGACACAACCAAACCACCTCAACCTAAGATATATTATGCAACTGCTTCAAAGAACCATGGTGTATATCTTACCTGGTCGAAGTCAATTCCGGAAGTAAAGGAATATATCATTTATAGAAAGCCATCTTCAGCAGCTAAATTTGTTATTATAGATACAGTTTATAAAGATACTTTCCTGACCGATAAAAATGTAAGACCGGATTCATTTTCATATTGTTATGAAGTGCAGGCAATAGACAGTTGTGGAGGCAATCTGAGTCCGGTGTCAACGTCTGATTGCACCATACAACTTACCACTTCTGTTCCAGGCTGTCAGCAAAAAATATTTCTGCAATGGACTACCTATACTGGATGGAAGAATGGGGTGAGTAAATATGAAGTGTATCGTAAAACAGATAATGCAGTCCCGATTTTGTTGACAACTACTCTCTCTTCTGTAGATACGTTTACTGATTTTAAAGTTAGCAATAATCATAGATACACTTATTTCATAAAAGCGTACCAGGCTGGTGGATCATTTACTTCTTTTTCAGATTCAAACGTAAGTGCTGCATTTAAGCCACCTACACCATATATAATGTATGCATCTAAAACAGTTACTGCCACAACGGCAGGACAAGTTGTGGTGAGATGGAAACCGATGAACACGCCCCATATAAAATTCAGCAGGTTATATTATAAACCGTATGGTTCAGGAAGTTTCACATTATTGAAAGATAATATATTGCCATCGGTTGATAGTTTTGTACATAGCGGGGTGAATACTAATACAGCAGATGAAGAATACTACATGGTTTCTTATGATTCTTGTGGAAATATATCTGATACTTCTACGATACATAAAACAATGGATCTTGATATTAAGGTAGGGCAATTGGTTCATTTTGTGACCTGGACACCTTATAAAGGCTGGCCAGTAGAGGAATACTATTTGCAGATGAAAATCAATGGCACATTTGTAACGGTTGATTCTGTACCAGGGAATGACACTACAAAAAAACGTTTCCCTGCCCCATGCAATTTTCATATATATTACAGAATTCTTTCTAAAAGTTTTTCAGGCGATATAGCAATGTCTGACACTGCCGGCGCTAAGGCAATAGATACTATTCCATCCAATCCGCCAAAATTTATATATACTACAGTCTTTAATGCTCAGCAGAATGCAATAGTTTTCAAAGGATCAGATTCTGTTGATACATACGGGTATTATATCATGCGGTCAGATGGGGGAGGTCCATTTAATGCAGTCGGTTTTATTCCTTTTTCAGGCCCCGGCGCTACTATTCCATATTTGGATAGTGCAAATACATCATTGGCAAGGCATTGCTATGTGGTAGTAACTGTTGATTCTTGCCTTAATGCATCGCCATCAGATACATTTTGCCCTATATTCTTAACCGGTAAGGCTTTGAACGAAGCTAGTTTTGTCCAATTTTCACCTTTTAAAGGATTTTCAATTGGCGAATATGATCTTCAGACCCTTGTAAATAATAAGTGGCAAAACTTATCTGTCAAGAAAAACAAAGGTGATACAAGCTATTTACAATCTCCACTTGCTTGTTATGTGCCAAGATATTATAGAGTGGTTGGATATCAAAGTGGCGGAAATTTCATAACCTACTCTGATTCAATCATGTTGCTGCCTTTTGATACGATTTCTCCCAACGCTCCAACTGTTTATTATGCAACTGCCATTTCTGGACTTGGTTATAAACTTGCCTGGCATTGGGATAAAACAACCGATGTAAAATATTTTGAAATTTGGCGAAGTGATAGCATTAACAAACCTAAATTAATTGATACTGTGATCTATGACAGTACATTTATTGATAAGATACTGCCTGTAAATGACAAGTATAAATATTATATTATAGCTATTGATAGTTGTGACGGGAACCATCGTTCTCCACCATCAATTATTCAGCAAACTATGAAATTGTCGATTAATGCTAAATCTTGTAAACCAAGTATATTATTAACTTGGTCAGCCTATAAGGGACTTCAACAAGGAGTAAAAACATATAATATTTATAGAAGTAGTCCAGGAAATCCTCAAAGCCTTGTAGCAACAAATGCATCAACCATAACTTCATTTTTAGATAGCAATGTTGTAGAAGGGATTCGTTATACCTATCAGATCAGTGCGACTGATGGCAGCGGAAACTTTATAAGCTTGAGTGATACATTCAGTGGTGTGCCATTTGTTTATACAGTTCCAAATTCGGTTCAGATAAAGCGCGCAACTGTATTAAAAACAGATATTAATGGCGCTATGCTTATTGAGTGGAATACTTTAGACCTAACTGATCCATATGCAACCGGTTATCGATTATATGTTGCGACT
>Ga0206994_1014_pt1 | contig 19541 bp, 18 predicted proteins | sample Alteio_BWMinCont_4_FD_153485 | JGI IMG/M metagenome (GOLD analysis project Ga0206994, IMG submission 153485) | Enriched cells from forest soil in Barre Woods Harvard Forest LTER site, Petersham, Massachusetts, United States -... | ecosystem: Environmental > Terrestrial > Soil > Temperate forest >...
TATCCATCAGGCATATACGGTCCCCAAGCTCAAAGGCTTCCTGCACATCATGTGTCACCATGATAATGGTTTTCTTTTTAAACTCGTCCAGTTCTTTAAATTCCTTTCTGATAGCTGTTCGGGTCACGGTGTCCAACGCACCAAACGGCTCATCCATCAGCAATAATGGCGGCTGTGCTGCCAGGGCTCGCGCTATATTTACCCGCTGTTGCTGGCCTCCGCTTAGCTGTGCAGGATAGGTATTTCTGTATTTTTCAGGATCCAGGTGCAGTTTCACCAATAGTTCTGTTACCCGTTTATCAGTATCAGCCTTACTCCACTTCAGCAAACCCGGTATGGTCGCTATATTTTCTGCAACTGTATAATGCGGAAACAAACTATTGTGCTGTAACACATAACCTATACCCTGCCTCAGTTGCATGGCTGGTTGGCCTGCTACATCCTTGCCATTCACTTTCACGCAACCAGCTGTGGGTGTAATAAGCTTGTTGATCATCTTTAGTGTAGTGGTCTTACCGCAACCACTGGTGCCCAGCAATACCAGGTTCTCCCCTTCAGCAACCGTAAATGAAATGTCATCTACAGCTACTGTATTACCAAAGCGCTGGGTTACCTGTTCCACATCAACCATTAGCCCTGTTTATCCAATGTCATAAATAAATTATTCAGCGATTCGGCAAAGGTAGGGTGTGCAAAAATGTTTTCCCTTATAACATCATAACCAATACCACCCATCATTGCCATTTGCAATACACTCATTATTTCTCCTCCCTGCTCACCAAGTATAGCAACGCCAAGTATTTGCTTGGTATCAGCATCTACAACAGCCTTCATTAATCCTTTTGTTTCCCCGGTTTCTATACCCCTGGCTACATGGCTCATGGGCAGTATTGCCACTTTTATATTCAGTCCTTTTTTGCGGGCTTCTCTTTCTGTCATCCCAACCCTGCCCAGTTCCGGGTCAGTAAACATACAGTAAGGCACCTGTCGTCCGGCAATGCTTATATCCTTACCGTCCAGTATATTCTTACATACCACTATATAATCGTTGTAAGAAATATGGGTAAAAGCAGGGCCTCCCTTCACATCTCCAAGAGCATATACACCATCAACAGCTGTTTCCAGCTTATCGTTTACCTGTATATATCCTTTTTTGTCAATAGCTATTTTAGTATGTTCCAGCCCAAGGCCGGCAGTATTGGGTGTACGCCCCGCCCCTATTAGTGCATGCGTACAATCCATCTCAATGTCCTTATCTGTTAATTTTATACTAGCCCGCAGCCCTTTATCAATTTTCTTTATTTCTTTTATTTCCGCACTTGTATGTATGGCTATATCTTCTTCAGTAAATATCTTCAATATCTCACGGGCTATGTCTTCATCCTCCTTTACCAATAGCTGTTCTGCATGTTCCAATATGGTTACCTTGCTGCCAAACCTACGGTACATTTGTCCAAATTCCATCGCTATATACCCTGCACCAACTATCAACAAGTGCCCGGGTATTTCTTTCAGTTCCATAAGGGTTTCTGAAGTCAGGTAAGGCACTTCTTCCAACCCAGACACAGGAGGTATAGAAGGTGAACAACCGACATTTATGAATATCTTTTCAGCTGTTAATATCTCACTGCCGCCATTATTCAGGTTAACCACTACAATTTTATCATCAGTAAAAGCTGCTTCACCATATATCAGCTCTATTCCAGGAACAGAGATAAGGCTTTTTTCAGAGCCGTGCCTGAAGCTCGATACCACCTGCGCCTTACGTTCTATAACAGCGGGCATGTCAACGGTCACGTCGCCCGTACCTATCCCATATTCGTCGCTCCTCCTGGCTTGGTAAGCCATTCTTGCCGAGGCCACCATAGTTTTGGTAGGGGTGCACCCTACGTTCACACAAGTGCCACCTGGCCATTTTTGTTCTATAATGGCCACCTTCCAGCCAGCTTTAGCCAACCGTCGGGCCAACGGAGTTCCAGCCTGGCCAGAGCCGATAATTATTGCATCATATTCTTTCATGGTATTCGTAATTAGCTAACCACTTGTACTCCTTTCCAAAAGGCCACATAATTTTCTATATTCTTTGCAGCATCTTTGGGATCTGGATAAAACCATGCCGCGTCCTTATTGTCCTTCCCATCTACATGTAGTGTATAATACGATGCCTCCCCTTTCCAGGGGCAATGGGTATGGGTATCTGAGGGTTTAAGGAATTCTTCTTTCACTGATCCTTTTGGAAAGTAATGATTATTCTCTACTACAATCGTATCATTACTTTCTGCAATTACTTCGTCATTCCATACTGCTTTCATGATGAGGTGTTTTGTTTACGAAAAATAATATTTTTATATGAAACAGCTAAAAAAATCTTGTTATAAGACTATAACGTCAAAACTTATCTTTATGTTCTAAACTCATTACTTTTGCGCAGTGCAGGCAAAACCATACAATTGAATATTGCATTTGCGCAACTGTAATTATAAAACATTAACCTTAAAACAATACACATTTTCATGGCTAAGATTAAAGTAGCAAACCCAGTAGTAGAGCTGGATGGTGATGAGATGACACGTGTGATTTGGAAGTATATTAAAGACAAACTGATACTCCCTTACCTCGAAGTCGATATTAAATATTACGACCTCGGCATGGAGTACCGCGATGCGACTAACGACCAGGTGACCGTAGATGCTGCCAATGCTATAAAACAATATGGTGTGGGTATTAAGTGCGCTACCATCACTCCCGATGAAGCACGCGTAAAAGAATTTAACTTAAAGCAAATGTGGAAAAGCCCTAATGGCACTATCCGCAACATACTGGATGGTACCGTGTTCCGCGAGCCCATCGTCATCAATAATATCCCTCGCCTGGTACCTAACTGGACAGCCCCCATCATGATTGGTCGTCACGCATTCGGCGACCAGTACCGTGCTACCGATATGGTCATCAAGGGCAAAGGTAAGCTTACCATTAAGTTTGAAGGCGAAGATGGAAAAACTGTAGAGCACGAAGTGTATAACTTCAAGGGCGATGGCGTAGCACTCGCTATGTACAATACCGACGAGTCTATCCGCGGGTTTGCACATTCCTGCTTCAATATGGCTTTGTCTAAAGGCTGGCCTTTATATTTCTCTTCAAAAAACACCATCCTGAAGAAATATGATGGTCGTTTCAAAGATATTTTTGAAGAAATATACCAGCAGGATTACAAAACCAAATTTGAAGCTGCAGGTTTAACTTACGAACACCGCCTCATTGACGACATGGTGGCTAGCGCTCTTAAATGGCATGGCAACTTTGTATGGGCTTGTAAGAACTACGATGGGGACGTACAAAGCGATACAGTAGCACAGGGCTTCGGTTCACTAGGGCTTATGACTTCTGTATTGATCACCCCTGACGGCCAGACTATGGAAGCTGAAGCTGCACATGGTACCGTTACACGTCACTATCGCGAATACCAGAAAGGTAGGCCAACATCTACCAATCCAATAGCTTCTATATTTGCATGGACTCGTGGTTTGGCCTTCCGCGGCAAGCTCGATAATAACCAGGAGCTGATAGACTTCTGCGAAGCACTGGAACAAGTATGCATAGAAACCGTTGAAAGTGGTAAAATGACCAAGGACCTTGCAGTTTGTGTAAGCGGTAACAGCGTGAGCCATGGTACAGACTACCTCTATACCGATGAGTTCCTAGAAGCCCTGGACGAGAATTTAAAGAAGAAACTAAACAAATAGATCCAATTAATAAATTACCTAAAAGGCCGGACCTCCATCCGGCCTTTTGTACATCTGTCAATTACCGGCATAGGCTGTGAATACTAACATTTCCACAATTCAATTCCCGCCAATTTTAATAATTTGCACCAGAAAAATTTGTTGATGAAATACCTTTTTACCCTTGCATTCTTCCTGTCTGCACAATTCTTGTTTGCACAACCTGTTACGATCAATACAACACTCGTAAATGTCGGTTACGATTTTGTTCACAACATCCCTATTGCATGCACACAATTCAATTTTGATTACGATATCGAGAAATACGATCTCGACACTGCAAAAAATGAGATACTAGTAGTGTTAAAAAAGGTAATGACCAACAGAACCATGGGTGGGATCGCATTGATCGACTTGAACACGGGAAAAGTAAAATGGTCTCACAAGTTGATCAGTTTTGATGTCGTTTTTACAAAAGACATGTACCAGGTCATCACCGAGAACAAAATATACTGTCATCTTCGCGAAAACGATGATTTGCTTTGGGAACGCAAAACTGATGAAAAATATTTACTGCCTTCTGCATTCCTTACCTACAAAGATAAAAGCATTAGCCGCATCGACCCCAAAACCGGCGATTTCCTTTGGCAGGAAAAAAGAAAAATAAATCCCGCAAGCTTCTCAAATGCTGGCTACCTCAACGATTCCACTATTTTATTATCCGCAAGTGGTCTCCATACTTTCAATATCAACAATGGTACTGGATGGAATTATGACTTGCGTACTACCGAGAAAGACTATTCAGGACTTATAGTTGGAAATATATTGGGCGTAGCTTTTGGTGTATTTACCGGATTTTACATAATTTCCTTAGGCGGTCCGCAAATCTACCATAGTGGTTCAGGTACCCTGTTCGATTCAAGCAATATTTATACAACATCCCGGGATGAACTGATTTGCCTCAACACAAAAGGCGAAAAGCAATGGGGTATAAACTATAATACTTATATACCTTTTTGTAAAGATAATAATGGTATGGGCGATGACGATAAAAATGCCAATAACCGTAGCCGTGTCAACATCGGCATTTCGGTAATTTACAAGCGCCCAAATACTACAGTTCTGTTCGCAAAGGGCTTTATTTATAAGGGGGTCAAACAAACAAAAGTACGTACCAGCAAAGCTTTTCTTGCCGGTTACAACGATACTGGCAAAACCATTTTCTACACATCGTTAGGAGATGAGCAGTTTATTACCGAAACCGAAACTTATGGTGATACATTGATGATAGCCTACAAAGACAGCATGGCTTTATATAGTTTGGCTACTGGTGGCAAATTAGCTGCAGCAAATTACCAGGCACTGGGTGTTAAAACGTTCGGGCAGCCTTTTGTAGCCCGTAACTACTTTACGCTAAATCCTGATAGCAGTTATACCCCTCTTACACAGACATATCCCGGTTATTACTTCGGCGCAGCAAAAGACGAAACCCAAGCGGTTGGTGTGGATCCGTTTGCACAAAAAACGCAACTTGTAAAAAAGACAGATTTAAAATATCAAGTAGCACAGGTATCAGACTGGCACTATTTGTCTGCGGGTGGCTATAATGCTATAGTTGTTCAAAACAAAAAGAAAATTGCCACCATCACCTTGGGACCAAAGGCCCAGTTTTACCAAGGTAATATCATGTGTGCAGATGACCACCAGCTTACTGTCATTAATAAAGAACCGATGCCCCACTAATGAGCATATCAGCCATTGTGTTATTCTTTTTACATCGCGATTGCATCAGTTATCAAGGTTAGGTATATATTTGTGGAAGTAATTTTTATTAGCTTGATGCGGTCATTAGTCATTAAAAACATACCTGGCAGCTTACCATGAACTTGATATCCCAGGTAAAGAAAACATATTACGACCTACCACTAAATCTCAGGCGTTTCCTGGTGCGTGCTTCAATTCTATTTATAGCATGGGAGCTGCTCTACAACCTGTTACTGAAACCCATTGGTATCCCAGACGATCAGCTTACCCACTTTGTTGTTATTTATACTTATAAGCTGCTTACCCTTTTCTATAGCAACGTTACCTACAGCGGCGCATCTATTTATATGAGTGGCAAGCTGGCTATAATTATAGCTCCTGCCTGCAACGCTCTTGAGTTGTTGGTGCTATATGTGGGCTTCCTGCTCTGCATCCCCACTACCCCCAAGCGTTTCTGGTTGTTTACCATTGGTGGGCTGGCATTGGTGGTAGTACTCAACATTTTAAGGTGTGCAGCCCTCGCAGTGCTGTTTTATAACAACCACCCCATTGCAGATTTTGCGCACCACTACCTGTTCAAGATCTTTATTTACGGGGTCATCTTCTACCTGTGGATTCTCTACAGCAAAAAGTATATGCAAAATGCGGCGTAATTGGGTTTCATTACTGTGTGTTTTTGCCATCATAGCCATCAGCTGGATAGATAGCCAATACTTTAACGATGTTGTGGGCATGGCCGATACAAAAAGGAAAGTATTTCATATGCTGTTCCTGGCATTGGTAATGGGCATAGGTTACATCCCTTTTGCTGTCAACAATATTAAGTGGACACGCCAGCTTTGGATCTTTAGTTACACTCTTGTATTCGCTATTATCCTGGCAACCGGCGCGCTCAACAAGGTATTCCATTTCAGCACCGGTTTTATGGACGAAATATTTCTCCTCAGGGTATGGTTTTGCAGCCCGCTGCCGTTTATGGCCATATTTGTGCTGTCAAAACTAAAGGGCATGGTGAATACTGAGAATAAACAAGCACCCACAAATTCTGATATAGATGCATAGCCGCAGATAATTTATTATTCTTAAGCAATACTGTACCTTCGCGCAATTATTCTTTATAATACCATTACAATAACCGTCGCTTACAATTATGGGGTTTTTCGATAAAATATTTAAGAGGAATAAAGAGCAGGAAGAACAAAAAGAGGCCCTGGATGAAGGGCTGAAAAAAACCAAGGAAAGCTTCTTCTCCAAGATCACCAAAGCTATAGCAGGCAAAGATAAAGTGGACGAAGAAGTGCTCGACCAGGTGGAAGAAGCACTGGTGGGTGCAGATGTGGGTGTAGATACAACTGTTGCCATTATCAAGCGTATAGAAGAGCGTGTAGCAAAGGATAAGTATGTTGGAACTTCCGACCTCAACCGCATTTTACAGGAAGAGATAATGAATATACTCACTGCAGCTCCAAGCAATGAGTTTGAAACCTTTGACATACCCGCGAACAAAAAACCATATGTAATACTGGTCGTGGGCGTGAATGGTGTGGGTAAGACCACCACTATAGGCAAGTTGGCATACAACTTTAAAAAGGCAGGCAAGAATGTATTATTAGGCGCTGCCGATACCTTCCGTGCCGCCGCTGTCGATCAGCTAACTATATGGAGCGAACGCACAGGTGTGCCTATTGTAAAAAAAGAAATGGGCAGCGACCCTAGTTCTGTAGCTTTCGATGCCGTAGCCAGCGGTATAGCCCGCGATTCAGATGTAGTCATCATCGACACCGCCGGACGCTTGCACAACAAAGCATACCTTATGGATGAACTGGGCAAAATACGCCGCGTCATCACCAAGAAAATGCCTGATGCGCCGCACGAAGTACTGTTGGTACTTGATGGCAGTACCGGCCAAAACGCATTGGAACAGGCTCGCCAGTTTACTGCCGCTACAGATGTTACAGCCATAGCCATTACCAAGCTCGATGGTACAGCCAAAGGCGGTGTAGTACTGGCAATAGCCCACCAATTTAAGATTCCGGTAAAGTACATAGGCGTTGGCGAAAGAATGGAAGACCTCCAGATCTTCAACAAAGAAGAATTTGTAGATAGCCTCTTTAGCTTGAAGGATTAAGGTAAAAGGCACAACAACCTAAATATACCGTCATTTTGACCGAGCTCCTTCAGCGAGAGAGAAATCCGCCTAATCAAGATCGTATGTATGAATTGCGCGAAGATTAGGCTCTGGCCTTAAAAGAAAGAGTTCTCGTAAAAGTGTAGATTAATAGTGACAAAACAATTAATACACCTTAAAACAAGAACTCATGAAACAAATTAAGCAATTGGATTTTAGCGGACAAAACATTTTTTGCGGTATTGATGTTCATAAAAATTCATGGAAAGTTTGTATCCGTAGCGAGCACATGGAATTGAAGACATTTTCACAAAAACCATCCGCTTCTGATTTGAAAAATCATCTGAAACAAAATTACCCGTCCGCGATTTATAATCTGGTATATGAAGCTGGTTTTTGTGGATTCAGTTATTGCCGTGAATTTAGTAATGATGAAATGAATTGCATAATTGTACACCCTGCTGATGTGCCTATTATGGATAAGGAAAAGCAACGTAAGTCAGATATAGTTGATTGTCGTAAGCTCAGTAAAACATTGAGTGATGGCTCGCTTTCCGGAATTTATATTCCAAGTGTCGAACAACAAGATGATCGTAGTATAATACGGGCATATCAACAGCTTGTAAAAGACCAGACACGGTTCAAAAACAGAATTAAAAGCTGGCTTCTTTTTCAAGGCATAGTTATACCTGGGGGAGATGACCGGCAGTATTGGTCAAATAATTTTCTCAATTGGCTTAAGGGACTTTCATTAGCGGCATCGGCAAGAATAAGTTTAGATCTTTTGATACACGGTTATGAAGAGTCCCGTGAAATGGTATTAGCTGCCACAAGACAAGTACGGATATTATCGCGGCAAGAAAGGCATAAAAAACAGATAAAGCTCTTGCGCAGCATTCCTGGGATAGGTGAAATTGCTGCGTTGTTGTTCGCAACTGAGATTGGTGATATAAGCCGATTTGATGGTCTGGATCCGCTATGCGACTATATAGGGCTTGTGCCTAAAATACATAGCAGTGGTGACAAGGAAGCTATATTAGGTCTTACACATCGTGGCCATCAAAAACTAAGGGAGACTTTGGTAGAAGCAAGCTGGACAGCTATAAGACTGGATCCCGCTATGACAATGGCTTTTAACAGATATATCAAAACAATGAAGAAAAACAGAGCTATTATTAAAATAGCTAGAAAATTACTTAACAGAATACGCTTTGTGATGAAAAATCAAACCGAATATATAACAGGGGTTGTTGAATAATAAATTAACCATGCTTAATAAAAGTATCAATCTGTTTTTTTATTAAGTGGCAAGACCGAAAGTTCAGTTCTGCAGCCCGCAAGGAGTCTGCTCAATCAAGGGTACGGCTGCCATTTTCTTGAAATAATATAAACGCGATCTTGCAGTGGTCTGACTATCTGCTTATAGGAGATTGATTGATAAATTATGCAGCATGAAAAGCATACTTAATGTAGTTGTGGTTTTCTTAGCCATTAGTGACAAGGATAAATTTAAAAATGCCTCTCAGAAAGAGAGGCGAAAATTATCCAAGTCAACAAATCGTATTGCTGGCAGGTTGCTCCTCAGCAGAGCCTACTTCCTCTTCTGATTTGTAAATGGAAGATAAGAAAAACATTACTCTTTTTTGAGCATGTAACTTAAAATATATAAATTTATGTAGTCTATATCTCACATACAAGAACCGCTTCGTTTACTTCAGCCATTCATCATAGGAGAACTGAAGCCGCTTATATTACTGAAAGGTTTTAGCCAGAACTACTGGCATGCACAATTTGAATAAACCCCATTATCTTAGCTATTGATCTCCAGAAATAGTCCCATGCGCAAACCCCTTCGCTCCTTCACCACCTTCAACCGCAACGAGAAGTACGGAGTACTTGCGCTTACCTGCCTTTTGATGATATTGTTATTGGTAAGGGCTACAATGCACTTTTTTGTACACCCGCATATAGACGAAGCGCAGCAAACCCGCCTTCAACAAACCTGGCAGCAATTCCAGCAAACCCATACAGATACCGCAACCACCCAACCCGGCTACGTAGATAACAATGATGACGGCGCCACACCCATACCCGCACAAATAGATATTAATACCGCCGACTCAACAACCCTGGTGCGTTTAAGAGGTATAGGCCCGGTAACCGCCCATAAAATACTGGAATACCGCAACCACCAGCATTTTACTAGTTTTGAAGAGCTAAGGAAGTTGTGCAGAATGTCTGCAACAAATGCTGAATTGCTGAAACCGCATATATTGATACAATAGGATGGTTATTGTTTGACGATCTTTCTTACAATCTGTTGCTGTGCATCGCTTATTTCCAATACATATATACCTTCGGTTAGTTCATCAATAGAAATACTATTATTCCCGGCCGATAAGTTGCCTGCCTGTACTGTACTTCCCACAACATTCATCAATCTATAGTGCATAAGTACAGGCACATCTACATGTAATATACTGGTGGTAGGGTTGGGGTATATTTGTATATCTCCAACAATTAGTTTTACATTTCTTATGCCTGTTTGAAGAGTATGTATGTGGCATGCCGGGTCAAATGTTACTTTACGGATACGTGGATTATTAACTTGCCCGATAAATAAATTACTACAATTGTCAAATGCAATTCCACTCGGTTGATTTAATTCTGCAGAACCAGCGGGGCCGTCATCACCAATAACACCAGCGATACCATCACCAGCTATGGTATGAATAATGCCAGCTGCATCTATTTTACGAATTCTATTATTATTTTCATCAGAAATATAAAGCAATCCACTATCATCAAGAGCAATTGCCTCTGGGGCGATATTTGCCTTTATCGCAGGTATTCCATCCCCGTTATAGAGGTAGTTAGACGTGTCGCCAGCTAGAGTAGAAATGATACCACTAGTGTTTATTTTTCGTACAGTATTATTACTCCATTCAGCTACATACAAATTTCCAGTGTCATCTGTGGCGATTACATTAAAGGGATTACATCTGGCTGTAATAGCAGGTCCTCCATCTCCGCCCCAACCAATTAACCCATTTCCTGCGTAGGTAGTTATCATACCTGATATATTGACTTTTCTTACTCTTTTATTGCCATAATCACCAATAAACATATTCCCAACTTTATCAAAGCAAACGCATCCAGGACGATATAATGATGCTACTACTGCCAGCCCGCTATCACCTGCAAATCCTGCATTATTGCAGCCTGCTACAGTTGTTATGATACCAGTACTTATGTTTATTTTGCGAATTCTATTATTTTGTCCGTCGGCAAAATAAACATTTCCAGATGTGTCTACAGCGATCCCATCGGGTTCATTAAGAAGTGCAGCAGTCGCGAGACTTCCATCACCGCTAAAACCCGCCATGCCAGTTCCAGCTACCGTTGTAATTATTCCGTTTGTGTCTATTTTACGAATCCTGTGGTTACCATTCTCAGTAAAATATAAATTTCCGAATTTGTCAAATACTAAACCATTGGGATCACTGACGCTCGCTGAAATCGCAGGTGATCCATCGCCTCCATTGCCACCACCAGCAAAAAGGGTTATGATTTGCCCCTTCACACCAAACGACACCAAACACAATAAAATAATCCAAAGCAATTTCATAAGTCCACTATCAATTTGTAATTAAGCAAATATAAACAATTGCAGCAGGCAGTAATTAAGTATAAATACCCAAAGCCAATCTTTAAGCTTTTCTGTAATAAGGAAAAATTGTCGTAAAATTGCGTCCTCAAGTATATATAGTATATGGATTTTAACCTCACCGACACCCAGCTGCAGATAGCTGATATGGTGCGCGATTTCGCCAATAAACACATCCGCCCTAGTATGATGGAGTGGGATGAATCCCAGAAATTTCCCGTGGAAGTGTTTAAGAAACTAGGCGAGCTAGGCCTTATGGGTGTGCTTGTTCCTACACAATATGGTGGCTCTGGTCTCGGTTATTTCGAATATATCACGGTGATCAGCGAAATAGCAAAAGTTTGTGGTTCAATAGGCCTTTCTGTAGCGGCACACAATTCGCTGTGTACCGGCCATATACTATACTTTGGTAACGAGGAGCAGAAACAAAAATACTTACCGAAACTCGCCACCGCTGAGTGGATAGGCGCATGGGGACTCACAGAAGCCAACACAGGCAGCGATAGCGGCAACATGCGCTGCACTGCCACTAAAGATGGTGATCATTGGGTGCTCAACGGTACCAAGAACTGGATAACACATGGCATTAGCGGCGATGTAGCTGTAGTACTTGCACGCACCGGCGAACCACGTGCCAAGCATAACGTTACTGCTTTTATAATAGAGAAGGGTACACCCGGCTTTACAGCAGGTAAGAAGGAAAATAAACTGGGTATGCGTGCTTCAGAGACCGCAGAGCTGGTGTTCGACAATTGCCGCATATCCGATGCTCAGCGTATGGGCGAGGTAGGCAGTGGTTTCGCACAGGCTATGAAGGTGCTCGATGGTGGTCGTATCTCTATAGCTTCATTAGCATTGGGTATAGCCAAGGGCGCTTACGAGGCATCTATTAAATATTCGAAAGAGCGCTATCAGTTCGATCAGCCAATATCTAATTTCCAGGCTATCAGTTTCAAGCTGGCCGACATGGCTACCCAGATAGAAGCAGCAGAAATGCTTATCTACCAGGCTGCCGACCTGAAGAACCGTGGCCAAAAAATGACCAAAGAATCAGCTATGGCCAAGTACTACGCATCAGAAGTAAGCGTACGTGTAGCTACAGATGCTGTGCAGATATTTGGTGGCTACGGCTACACCAAAGACTTCCCCGTTGAAAAATTCTACCGCGACAGCAAGCTCTGCACCATAGGTGAAGGCACTTCTGAAATACAGAAAGTAGTCATCTCCCGCGAAATATTGAAGTAAAACTATTGTTACATAAAACGCCCCGCAAACTATTTTAGTTGCGGGGCATTTCTATTTTAAGCCTTTCTTCAGCCTATTGCACATGATAGCGCAGCAACTTTCTTTGTGAGTATGTGGGAGAGTAAGAATAAGTGGCAGGTGGTACCTGCGAAACCATACCTACACCTGCTGAATAGCGGGTACTGCATCTGCGTACCGATGGCCCGTAGAGCCAGAAATATTGGTTCAGGTCATAGTCCCATTCCAGGGTAGATGTTACAAATTTGCCTGCCGGTGTTGTTTCTGTACTGTCCTTGTCGGTCATACGCACCAGTATTACCGCAGGGGTATCTACCCGGCTTATAGCATGGTTAGGATCGGTTTGGTATATGGTATCAAATACTGAATGGAAATCCTGCGAAGCGAAATAGATATTCGATTTATCGTCAACAATATACTGCAGCGAGTCGCGCAGGTAAGTGAAAAAATAGTCTGTGCCGCCAAGAGTCTTAGGTTGCCAGTATTTGTGAAAAGTATTCCCACGAATTATTGTGTCTTTATCCACGTAAATACTGTCGGTGCCCGTTTGCACAGAGGTTACCTGGTAGTTGCTATCCAGCTTGTAAAGATTGTATATCCAGTAATTGCCTGGGGCCATCTTACTGTAAGATGCATAAACAATATCATCCGTGTTGGGCTTAGCTGTGCTACTGTTTTTTTTACATGATGTATTGAAAAAAGTAAGGGCAAATAAGCCTGCAATAAGTATAGATATACGCATAGATAGGTTTTTTGATAGATTTTAATGCTTTTAAGTAATCTTATCTTTCATTGTAAAAATAACGATTTTTCATCTTAGTGACGGTGATAAAATAAATACTACCAGATGGCGCAGTTATTTTTCTTTTCTTCTAGGCGTAAAATCTGCGAATAGAAGCCTATTTAAAGACTTTTACAACAACGAAGAAAAAGAAAAGAGCAAGTCAAATGGTGGTATTTATTTTATCACCGTCACTTAAGTCATCTTTCCCTTTTAAGACAATATTTTTCCCAATTATAAAAAGCCTTCTTGTCATTGCGGCTTTCCTTTGCACCTCAATAATCACAAACTCCATACAATGATCCGATTTATATCTGGCACGCTCTTATTCAGTACTCTTTTTATAACGCATAGCTTTGCCCAAACCAAGTGGAATAACAGCGAGCAGAATGCAAAAACCCCTGCGCAACAACTGATAGCCGGTACAGGTGAAGACTCCATGAGCGCATATGGTGTCGCCAAGCCTCATACTGTTATTTCCGGTTATGGCGAGTTATACTACCAACGCGACTTTAATCAGAAAACCGCAATAGTTGACTTGAAGCGTGCTGTTCTGTTCGTGGGTCACCAATTCACGGGCCGTATAGCTTTCTTCTCCGAGCTTGAGGTCGAAGACGCAAAGGTAGCAGCAGGCGGCAGCATTGGTGAAGTAGGTATGGAGCAGGCATACCTCAAGTTCAGCCTTAACCCCAGGCAGTATATAGTAGCAGGGTTGTTCCTGCCACGCATAGGTATCACAAACGAGAACCACCTCCCCATCAACTTCAACGGGGTAGAACGCCCATTGGTAGAACAGCTTATTATACCCAGCACCTGGCGCGAGATAGGCGTTGGTTTTTATGGCCAAACTTCATCCTTGCCGCTTACTTATAGCGTAGCTGTAGTTAATGGGGTCAATAATGCCAGCTTCGAGCATGGTACTGGTTTCCAGGCAGGCAGGGGAGAGGGGCAGTTTGCCGGGGCCAACAACCTGGCCGTTACTGCGTCTGTGCAGTACTTTGCCGGCAATTGGAAGTTTCAGGTATCTGGCTATGTGGGTGGTACTACAACACTTGCTCCACGCGCCGCCGACAGTCTGCAACTGGAGTCGGGCATGTTCGGTACGCCTATGTACCTGGCAGAGGGCGATATACAGTATTACCATAAGGGCATCTCATTTAAGGCCTTGGGTTGTAATGTTTCTTTACCAGAAGCGTCAAGCATCAACAGGGCTTATGCCAATAACGTAAGTAGCCAGATGTATGGTGGTTATGCAGAGCTGGGTTACAACTTGTTGCAAACTTCCAAAACTGAAAAATGGCAGAAAAAGCAGCTTAATATCTTTGCACGCTACGAGATGCTTGATATGAATGCGCAGTTACCGTCCAATGCAGTGTACGATGGTACTGAAAAACAAACCCATATTATCGCAGGCCTGGGTTACTTCCCTATACCCAACGTAGTAATAAAGGCTGATGTGCGTCTGTTGCACACAGGCCCTCAAAATCCTGAGTTGCTGGTAAACCCTAATCCCAACGCAGTACCGTACAACCAGAATAACACATTTCTTAACATCGGTATTGGTTACTCATTCTAATGAACAGGAAAGATTTTATAAAAGGTTCTTGTGGTGTATGCATGGCGCTGGGTTCCGGGTTTTTAATGAGTGCTGTCTTAGAAGCCTGCAAAACGCCGCTGGGCGTTATAAAAACTGCTGCCAAAGATAACGTAGTGGCTATACCACTCACAGAATTTGCTGCAAGCGACTACAAGCTGGTACGCCTGCGCAATTATGATTACGACCTGGCTGTGCAAAAAAATAAAGATGGCACTTATGAAACGTTGGTGCTCATGTGTACCCATGCCAGCAATCCACTTACAAAAACGGGAAACGGCTATTACTGCACACTTCATGGCAGCGCTTTCGATCGGGAGGGGTATGTAACAAAAGGCCCTGCAGAAAAAAACATGATTAAACTAAATACCACCATTAAAAACGATCAAATACTCATTCAGCTCAAACAATTATCATGAAAAAAATAATACTGGTTGCCGCTATTGGCATACTTGTATGCAGTTGCAAAAAAAGCAGCAGCAATCTTTCTACCACAGTTACAGAAACCCAGGTGCTTACAGATTTTGTGCAGAAGCTCGCATTGCCCGAATATGCAAACCTGCAGGTAAAGGCCACAGCCCTCAACAATGCTGTACTGGTGCTCAATGCATCGCCTACTAATGCTAACCTGGCTGCGGCGCAACAGGCTTGGCGCGATGCCCGTACCGCCTGGGAAACCTGCGAAGGTTTTCTGTTTGGCCCGGTTGAAGATTTTAATTACGATTCCAATACCGATACGTGGCCTGTTGACTATCGTCAGCTGGATTCCTTGATAGCTAATAGTCCTAGCCTGAATGTAAGCGCTGTGCAAAATCTTATATCATCCCTGCGCGGTTATCACCCGCTTGAGTTTATACTCTGGGGCCAGAATGGTAATGCTGTTGCTGATTCTACAACTGCACAGCAAAAGCAGTACATGGTAGCTCTGTCACAGGATATACTTAATAACATAGATAGTCTTAATTACAGTTGGTCTGCCACTGGCGGCGATTTCCAGAAACAAGTGTTGCTGGCAGGTGCAGGTGCCACACGCTATACCAGCCATCAGGATGCTTTCCTGGCTATTGTTGGCGCTATGAGCGATATCTGTAACGAGGTAGGGCAGCAATCAACAGGCGGAAAGATCTACGATCCTTATTCCACCCGCGATTCTTTTCAGACAGAGTCTCCGTTCTCCCACAACTCCATGGCCGATTTTAAGAACAACATCATAGGTGCGCAGGATGCTTACCTCTGTACCTACAATGGGGTACAGGGTGCCAGCATTAGTAATTTGGTAGCGGCAAACAATATCGCTCTGGATAATACCATCAAACAGCAGTTCACTGCAGCCATCAATGCACTCAACAACGTAAACATAACTTTCGAAACCGCCATATTCCTGCAGCGTACACAACTGCTGTCTGCAATGACTGCTTTAAATACCCTGCAGGCCACGCTCGATGGTCCGCTGAAGGTGCACATACAAACATATGTAAAGGACTAAAAGTATTGGCTACCAGAATAAATATTTAATGGTATGCTCATCCGGCTTTTAAGCTGGATGAGCTCTGGAGTAAAAGGTGTGCATCAAACGGGTAGAATATTTGATTGGTGCTGTTAAACTAAATATCAATGAAGAAATTATCTGTTATAATAGGTATGCTGGTTATTATATCCGGTGCTGTTAAATGTCGCAAAGCCAACACTGTTGTGCCCGGCGACGATGCTAACTTCGATCCTCGGCTGCTTGGGGGGGCAGCTACCGTTTTCGATATTAGTTCCGCATCCTTCAGCAGTCCCATACCTGGCCTCAGCGCCTGGAACCAACACATACACGATCTGGGTGATAAAATATTCTCTCAGGCATTTGTTGCCGCTCCTGCACCTTATTTTGGTGGTCTTGGCCCTATCTTCAACAACACATCATGTACCAACTGCCACCATAACGATGGTATAGGCATACCTACCGTGGGCACATCAAGTTCTTCACTCCTGTTGCGCATCAGTATTTCAGGCAAAGACCCTTTTGGTGGCCCCAACCCCGCACCTGGCTTTGGTGGTCAATTGCAAAATGTAGCTCTCTTTGGTGTACAGCCTGAGGCTCAGGTTAATATCACTTATACCGAAAATTATTTCACCTATCCCGATGGCTCTATTGCCAGCTTGCGTACCCCAGCTTATGCGCTTACTAGTCCATATATACCCTTGCCGGCAGGTTATATGATATCTCCACGCATGGCCCCCGCAGTTATAGGTATGGGTTTGTTGGAAAATGTTCCAGAGGCTACTATACTAGCTTTCCAATCTGCCAATGCAGCAGTAGGTGGGGCCATAAAGGGTCACGCAAACTATGTATATAATCCTTACACGCACCAGACTGAACTAGGGCGCTTTGGCCTTAAAGCCAATACCAGCAACCTTCAGGTGCAGGTTGCTACTGCCTTTCAGCAGGATATGGGTATAACCAGCTATGTGCAACCTCTGAAGAGTGTACACGGCCAGTCGCAATGGAGTATAATACCAGATACCACCGGTACCGATATCCCTGATAGCATACTCAATGCCGTTACTTTTTATGTGCGTACTCTGGCTGTGCCTGCCCGTCGCAATGTTACAGATGCTCAGGTCATACAGGGCGAAAAATTGTTTACACAACTCAACTGTACCAGTTGCCACCAGCCCACTATGTACACTGGAGTAAACGAAACGTTGCCAGTCCTCAGTCACCAGCGCATACATCCTTATACCGATCTGTTGGTGCACGACCTTGGCACTGCCCTTGCAGATAACCGGCCCGACTATCAGGCCAATGGCAACGAATGGCGAACAACACCCCTTTGGGGCATAGGTTTGCTCGAAAAGACCAATGGCACCCCGTACTACCTGCACGATGGCCGAGCTCGCACCCTTGAAGAAGCCATACTCTGGCACGATGGCGAAGCGCACAATGCAAAAATCGCTTTTACCCAACGCTCCAAAACTGACCGCGATGCCATAGTAGCATTCCTGCAGTCCTTATAGTATGTCTTAGATGCTGTCTGCTTTGATCATCCCCTTTTTTCAGGGGGATGATCAAAGCAGTTTGCTTGTACCACATATAATCTCCCCATAAAAAGACATAATGCACTGAAAATGGTGTTATTGTTATTCTATGCAGATGCCTTATGTTATTTATGTAAATTTTATTACCTTTTAGGGGAATTGTAAAGAGAATAACAATTCACACAATTCTTTTTTGTTTGCATCATACTCTTTACGAATGCTATTTCAAGACCAACTTAAGAAATGAATGCCATTATCAATTATCATACTATTTTATTAACGATAAAATATTTATTTTCCATATAAATATCAAAAAACATGGTCTATAATCTTTAGCTTAATTTTGCATCAGGTATATAAGATTTTATAAACCTGTTTTACATAATAAAGGAGATTTCATATAATGGTATCGAGAGAGGAAAACCTGCACACGGAGGATTACAAACTGTTTTTTGATGATCTGCCCGTTCCAATGATTATTTATGATCCAGTGAACTTGGAAATTCTGGCGGTTAATAAGGTTGCTGCTGCCAGTTATGGATACAGTGAGAAAGAATTCCTTTCTAAAAGCGTGCGGGATCTGAGAACAGACGGAGATAGTGAACTTTATAGAAAGAAGGTTGCAGAAATTGAAAGCACAGGATATACTGATGCGGGTCAGTGGTTACATAAGAAAAAGGATGGAACAGAATTTTACGTTCATATTTTTTCAAACATTATTTTTTTTAAAGGCAAGAAGGCCCGGCTATCGCTTATTTACGACATTAATCAGAGAATATTACTGGAGAAAGAAAACCAGGCGCTCAATGACATAGTCAAGGATCAGAAAAAACAACTTGATGATATACTCTGTTCTATAAAAGAGGTGGTGTGGTCACGCAGGATCTCTGACGGTAAGCTAACATATATCAACGATGCCAGCATTGATATATTTGGATATACCCCTGAAGAAATGACTGAAGGTACAGGAAGACACTTGGAACATGTGCATCCTGATGATATGGATGAACTGGAAGAAAAAATAAAGCAGAATTATAAAGAAGGGTATGCTGATATGGCGTATCGGATATTCCATAAAAATGGCTCTATGAAGTATGTCCATACACATGCACATGTGAGAAAAAATGAAAAGGGTGAGCCTATATCTTATGATGGTATTACTATCGATTTTACCAATTTGCGACAGACAGAACTTGCACTGAAAAAGAAGATACAGGAAATAGAAAATGTTTTTGAAAGCATAACGGATTGTTTTATTTCTATTGACAAGGAATGGAACATAGCTTATGTAAATAAGCATTTTGAAACGATGATGCAAACGAATAGAAAAGAGTTGTTAGGTAAGAACCTTTGGGCAAGTTTCCCCAAAATTGAAGCTTCACAATATTACAACGATTATTTAAAAGCAATGAATGACAGGGAAGTGGTTCATTCTGAAGGTCCTTCACCAACAACGGGAAAAATTTTATCAGCCTATTTTTATCCTACAGACACAGGTATAGCAGTTTATTTTAAAGATATAACAGACGAAATTAATCTGAATGAAAAAATAGCTAACAAAGAAAAAAAGCTAAGTGCTGTTATCAATAATACTAAAG
>Ga0206994_1063_pt2 | contig 18818 bp, 20 predicted proteins | sample Alteio_BWMinCont_4_FD_153485 | JGI IMG/M metagenome (GOLD analysis project Ga0206994, IMG submission 153485) | Enriched cells from forest soil in Barre Woods Harvard Forest LTER site, Petersham, Massachusetts, United States -... | ecosystem: Environmental > Terrestrial > Soil > Temperate forest >...
GGCCATCGACGCACCCTTGTGTCGGATAGGTGAGTACGCTTTCTTCCAGAGCAGCTTGACGGACGCGTTCGGCAATATTTTGCAAGGGCGGAAATGGTTCGCGGGACGATTTGTCTCTAACGAACTCGATGCCGATTAATAAGCCCATGCCGCGGATATCGCCGACATTGGGATGTGACCGCAAACATTCCAGGTCAGCAAATAGAGTTTTTGAAATTGATGCGACGCGTTCGAACAGTTTGCGACTTTCCAGATAGTCAAGCACGGCGTTGCCGGCGGCAGTGCAGACCGGATGTGCCTGATACGTGAACCCATGCTGAAAGATTCCAGAGCCGCGTTCGAATGTTTCGACGACGCGCGCGGAAACCAGAACAGCGCCGAGCGGCGCGTAACCACTTGCAATTCCCTTCCCCACCACGATCATGTCAGGTTCCACATTCCAGTGTTGAATGGCGAAAGGCCTCGCGGTACGCCCCATCCCAGACATTATTTCATCAGCGATTAGAAGAATTTTATTTTCACGACAAATTTGTGCGATGCGCGTCACGTACCCAGCGCTCGGCACAGCCGCACCAAGAGTGGCGCCGACCACCGGCTCAAAAATAAATGCCGCTGAGGAATTGCCGAGTGGGCCGCAAAGAAATTTATCCAGATCGTTAGCGCAAGCCAGACCGTAGTCCTCATCCTTTAAATTGCCGGCATTGTGATAGGCGAAGCACGAGGAGACGTGCCCCCATTCAGGGAGCAAGGGTTGATAAGGAGCACGGCGGGCGACGTTGCCGCTTACCGACATCGCGCCAAGTGTGCTGCCGTGGTAGCTCTGGCGGCGCGAAATTACCCCGTACCGCTGCGGCTGCCCAGACTCGAGGTGATATTGCCGCGCGAGCTTGATGGCAGTTTCGGTCGCTTCCGAGCCACCGGACGTGAAGTACACGCGGCCACCATTCTGAAAATTTGCGGGCGCAAATTGTAAGAGACGGGCGGCAAGCTTGTCGGCGGGAGCGGAATGGAATTGCGAAGTGTGCGCGAATGCGATCTGCGATGATTGCTCCGCCATCGCTCGGCCAATCTCGGTGACGCCATGGCCAATGTTGACTACTGCAGCTTGGCCCGCTGCATCAAGAAAACGCCGTCCATCTGAGGAAATGATCCAGCAGCCCTCACCGCGGACAGCGATAGGGTAATTCTTTCGAAAATTTCGCGGGAAGACGCTGGAGCCGCTCGGCATGGTGAATTGATACGGAATTGTAACAGAGGGAGGACAAGACATAAGCCCGTGATGAACCGGGCGAACGATATCGGTAGTTGTGCTACGCTGGCGGCGTTTTTGGCGAGCTTAAAATTTAACGCCTCGCTTAGTTACAAAAATTTCGGCGAGGGAGCGGCGTTGGCGGCAGAATCTTCCAGCGGTTTGGTTCGCACCATCGGCCGCTGGAGCCTAGCGGCGTTAATCGTAAATTCGGTCATCGGCGGCGGTGTTTTTGGTCTGCCCAGCGTGGTTGAGGGTCGTCTGGGAAAGTATGCCCCGCTGGCGTATTTGGTCGCGGCTGCGGGAATCGCGCTGGTTGCCGCTTGCCTGGGCGAAGTCGCGTCGCAATTCAGCGAAACCGGGGGCCCTTATCTTTACGCGCGGACAGCGCTCGGGAGATTTTGGGGAATTCAAATTGCGTGGATGACGTGGTTATCTCGACTCGCAGCGGCGTCAGGGACGGCCAACCTTTTTGCCACTTATCTTGCGGAGTTCATCCCGCGCGCAGTGCAACCCGTCTATCGAGTGACGATACTGGCCGCGTTAATCGGAGTGCTCGCGGTAATTAATTATCGCGGAGTACAATCAGCGATACGGGTCAGCGATTTTCTAACCAGCGCAAAAATATTTCTCTTGCTGATCTTTATTGGCGCGGGACTTGGGTGGTTGATCGCACACGGAATGGTTGGTCCTGCCCCGATGACCCACCAGGTTACCTTTCAAGATTGGCTTGGCGCCATTCTGGTGCTGGTCTTTGCTTACGGCGGATTTGAAGCGGTTTTTTTTGCCACCGGAGAAGCTCGCGAGCCCCGCAAAGATGTTGCAGCAGCGCTATTTTATGCACTGGCGCTGGTCACGGCAATTTACACCTTGGTGCAGGTGGTCATCAACGGCACGTTGGCCATTCCTTCTGCGAGCGAACGTCCGCTGGCGGAAGCGGCGCGTCACATTTTTGGGAATGGGGCCGCGGCAGCGATTGCCTGCGGGGCGCTGGTGTCCATCTACGGATATTTGGGCGCCAATATGCTGCACACGCCGCGATTGACCTTCGCATTGGCGGAGCACGGAGATTTTCCGCGATTTTTTGCAGCCGTGCATCCGAGATTTCGCACTCCGCACGTGTCAATTCTCGTTTACACATTTTTACTGCTGGCCTTTGCGCTGGTGGGGAACTTTCGATGGAACATCACTCTGTCCGCGGTGGCGAGGTTGCTGACCTATGCTTCATTTGCCGTGGCGCTGCTGGTATTGCGACAAAAGCGTCCCGAAGCAGATGCGTTTCGTCTGCGGGGCGGTCCGATTATCGCGATTCTGACACTGGCGTTTTGTGTGGTGCTATTTTTGCAGACACCACTCGGCAATTTGTCCATTGTTCTTGGCGTCATCGTAATTGCAACGCTGAACTGGTTGCTGGTGCGCAATAGCGACGCAGCTCAGCAATTAGGCGCATAGTCCAAATTGGCGAGACTGGTTCTTTGGATCATGAGATCGCCCGCGGACTTCTACGAGCGTGGTGAGAAGATTTCTTGTTGGCGCGCTCGCGACAGCGGAGGATGTACCCATGACCATGACGCGTACTGGCGATCCCTGGATGCCAGCGGACGAATATGGCCGAGCTCTGCCGAAATTTTTGGTGAACCTGCTGGTGCGAGACTTATCGAGGTCGCTTTCTTTTTATGAACAGGTGCTGGGAGCTACGGTCCGTTATGGCGACTCCGATTTCGCGGCTATGGTGCTGAACGGGGTGGAGTTCATGTTGCACGCCGACCATACCTATGACCATCATCCGCTGTATGCGCGGCTACAAGACGGAGGAAAACGCGGCACCGGAGCTGAACTTCGCGTGATGGGTATCGACCCGGACATTGTGCAGAAGCGGGCGGAGGCGGCGGGGGCGACCATTGTGCAACCGGTGGCGGATTTTCCGCATGGATGGCGGGACGTAATTCTGGAAGACCCAGATGGCTACACTTGGGCGGTGGGCGTGCCCTTGAAAAAGTATTTACGGCAAAGTTGAAAAAACCGGCAGACAATGGCCGACATTCACTTCATTCAATGCGTTAGTGTTCCCGACGCACCTTGCGCCGCATCTAAACGAAGGTCCTGTGTTTCCGTACCTTGGCATTGGGCATGTATCGTGACACTGTCCGAAGCCCTGCAAAACATATTCACAAAGTGAACTCATAAGGAGAAACGCATGAACTTGGCAGCGCTGCGGTGCAGATTTGTGGCGGTGATGTGGGGCGGCGCGTGTCTTGCCACATTCGCGCAAGATACCGCCAGTAAACGCCCGATCACATTTGACGATCTAAGAAGTATGCATCGCGTCGCGAGCTCAACCATTTCGCCTGATGGAAAATGGATAGCCTATTCCGTCGCGGCTCCGGACATGGATGCCAACCGCAACGCTAGCAATATCTGGATCGTGCCTTCAAGTGGCGGCGCGGCAATACAACTGACGCAGAGCGGCCACGATTCGGCTCCAGCATGGTCGCCGGATAGCAAGACGCTGGTATTTATTTCTTCGCGCGACGGAAATTCCCAAGTTTACGTGCTGTCGATGGAAGGTGGCGAGAGCCATGCGATTACGCATATGGCCGGCGGCGCGGATTTAGTGAAATGGTCGCCTGACGGGTCGACGATAGCTTTTACGTCACCGGTTTACGTGGATTGCAAGGACGATGCGTGCAACAGCGCACGCGACGCGGATAAAGAAAAAAACAAAGTGAAAGCGCGAGCATACGAGCAGCTTTTATATCGGCATTGGACACACTGGTGGGAAGGAAAGCGCAGCCATCTGTTCGTCGCGTCAGCGGATGGGAGTGGAACGCCGCGAGATTTGACAGCCGGTGCAAATTACGACGTGCCTCCCGATGAACGCGGCGGGCCTGACGATATAAACTTTTCGCCGGACGGGAAAGAGATTTGTTATACGGCCGTGCCGGACAAGGTGGAGGCGTTGAGTACCAATGGAGAACTATTTGTAGTGCCGGTCAGCGGCGGCGAAGCGAAGAAAATCACCACAAATCCAGGATTTGACGGAAACCCGGTCTATTCGCCGGACGGAAATTACATCGCGTACCACGCGCAGTTGACCCCGGGCTACGAGGCGGACCGCTGGCGGGTGATGCGCTACGACCGGCACACGGAAAAACGCGCAGATTTGACCGAGAAATTCGATGGCAGCGCGGAAGGTCTGGTGTGGTCTCCGGATAGCAAAACGATTTACTTCACGGCCGAAAACGAAACGTTTTCGCCGATTTATGCCGTCGAGGCCCGCGGCGGAGCGGAGCCGAAGAAAGTTGTGGCCGAAGGATTCAACAGTGCGGTCTCGATCAGCCGGGATGGAAAGATCATGGCGTTCGAACGCACCAGTCTGACGATGCCGGCGGAGGTTTTCGTAGCGGTGGGCGACGGAGCGAATGCCCAGCAAGTGACGCATCACAATGATGCTTTGCTGGCCAAGTTGGATATGAATACGCCGGAAACATTCTGGTTTGAGGGAGCCGGCGGGGCGCGGGTGCAAGCGATGCTCCTTCGACCGCCGAAATTTAAAGCCACGAAAAAGTATCCACTGCTGGTGCTGTTGCATGGCGGACCACAAACGATGTGGTCGAATGCCTGGGGTTACAGATGGAATGAGCAGGTATTTTCCGCTGCGGGCTACGTGACCCTGATGATCAACCGTCACGGGTCAACCGGCTATGGTCAGAAATTCACCGATGAAATCACGAATGATTGGGGCGGCCAAGCGTATATCGATGTGATGAAGGGCGTGGATTCCGCGCTGGCCAATAATAAATTTATCGATGGGTCGCGGATGGCCGCTGCGGGCGGTTCGTATGGGGGATTTATGGCGGATTGGATCGCGACGCACTCGGGGCGCTTCAAAGCAATCATCAGCCACGCGGGCGTTTACGACCAGACCTCGATGTACGCGACCGAAGAGCTATGGTTTATCGAGCACGATATGCAGGGAACGCCGTGGAGCAACCCGGAAAGCTACAAGAAGTGGTCGGCGTCCACGTTCGCCGGAGAATTGGGGAAATACAAAACGCCAACGCTGGTGATCGCCGGGGAAAATGATTTTCGAGTGCCGTACACACAGTCATTGGAATTCTTCAATACATTGCAGCGGCAAGGGGTACCGTCCAAGTTAGTAATTTTCCCGGACGAAGGCCACTGGGTGCTGAAACCGCAGAATTCGCAATTCTGGTACAAAACTTTTCTTGACTGGCTGGCAATATATTTAAAGAAAGAAACGCAATAATCTGCGTCGATCAAGCCGTGGACAAGCGACGAAATGCGCGACGCGCAAACCTGAATAAATGGACGATCAAAAAAGCGGAGAGAATCAATAGTGCGCCGACCACGATTGTGGTAGTCAGCGGATGAGCGCGGGCCATCCAGGTAAGCCACACGGCGAGCAAGTCTTCGCCAAAACTCAAAATCCAATTACTGAACGGCTCGGGACTGGTGTTTATGGCTGCGCGCGTGGAGGCTTTCGCGCTGTGTGAGGTGAGCGCGACACCGCCGGCGAGCAATGCGGCGGCCCACCGCCATTCTGGCGAAATGTCGCCGACGGAAGCATAAGCGAGCAGCGCTGCGGCTGGCGGGCGAATAAATGTGTGGACGGCGTCCCATACGGTGTCGATGTACGGCACTTTGTCGGCGAAGAATTCGACGAAATATAGGACCGCCGCAATTCCCAAAATCAGCGGGTGCGAAAGAATCTCCAGCGATTTTGAGAGATGAATAAGACCAAATCGCTGCAGAAGCCCGAGGGTGAGAATCGTGGCATAGAGATTCAGACCGGACGAGTATCCGGTTCCCAGGACGGAACCGAGGGCATTCAAAATATTCATAGCAAGCTTGACGAACTCGATTGGAGTTTAGCAAGCAGTTTGCAGATGTTGTAGAGGAACCGAGCGAGTAGCCGGCAGTGGACACACTACCGTTGCCACGCCTCCGGCAGGCGGGTCACCCCGTAGACGTGCGGCGCAATAAAAGCTGGCCCGCATATTCTGCCAGCTTGATCGAACTACTACAAAGGAAGACGACTGCTCCAAAGGAACTAGACTGATCCGGCCCCACGGCTCTTATCGCGCCGAAGATTTTCGTCGCGTTGCGCGGCGTTGTCATCCGAGAAAGAATTACCCCAATCATTCACTTGGCGTTCGGCTTCATCTTTGGCAATGCCGTAACGTTCCTGGACCAACCCTACCAGCTGGTCTTTCTTGCCTCCCAGCGTTTGCATATCGTTATCTGTAAGTTTGCCCCACTTCGCCTTCGCTTTGCCTGCATACTGCTTCCATTTGCCTTCGATTTGATCCCAGTTCATTGAAGCCTCCCTAGTGGTTCTTTGTTGATTCAATCAAAACAGCAAGGCACTTGATAAGCAGACCATATCGCCGGTAATCAGCAAATACAGCATTCGGTTTATATGCACAGGCCGGCTCGTGTAGCCTTTATGCTGGCCAGGGTTTGGTACTTTTTTGATAAATTACCACGCCACAGATTGAGGTAAATTGCTACACGATGCAATCACTCAGGCTAAAGGGTTATAGGTATGGAGCCTTAGTCGCTGATCACGTACAAGTAGCAGGGCTCGCCGTAAACGTCTTGAAACTTTGAGGTACACGTATTATAAGGAACGACCCCGGCAGGAGTTGCGGCAAGTTTGTGTCAGGACGCGCGGCGCTAACGGAAGGGACGGTAGATGAACGGACGAACGCTCTTGGGTGTGGCCTTGATAGCGATCGGTATAATCGCTCTGGTATATCAGGGTTTCACTTATACGACACACAAGAAGGTGCTCGACATCGGCCCGATACAAGCAACCAAAGAAGAACACCAAACGATACCTGTTCCCCCCATAATTGGCATCATTGCGGTGATTAGTGGTGTGGCGGTTCTGGCGCTTGGGCGCGGCAAGTAAAAACTCAAATTTAATGGAGGAAACAAAGATGAAGAAATGGACACTTGCAATGGCAGGAGTGTTGGCGTTTTCAACGCTCGCAGTGGCAAGACCCGCTAGTGAAAAAGAAGAGAGAGAACGCCTGGAAAACGCCGGTAAAGTAATGAAAGAGATCTTGGATGTTCCGGACAATATCCCGCAGGACATTTTGGATAAGGCGCGCTGCGTGGTGGTGTTGCCTTCGGTGGTAAAGGCTGCGTTCGTGGTAGGCGGCAGCTATGGCCGCGGCGTTATAGTCTGCCGCAGAGGAAAAGAGTTCTCCGGACCCTGGGGCGCGCCTGCGATGATGGCATTGGAAGGCGGCAGCGTGGGGTTCCAGATCGGTGGACAAGCGACGGACTTCGTAATTCTGGTGATGAACGATCGCGGATTGGACAGCATGTTGCATAGCAAGGTAAAGCTGGGCGCCGACGCCAGCGTAGCGGCGGGACCCAAAGGCCGCACCGCTTCGGCGGACACAGACGTAACCCTGCGAGCGGAAATGCTCAGCTATTCTCGCTCTCGTGGAGCGTTCGCTGGTATATCGCTGGAAGGGTCGACTTTGCGGGCTGACGGCGGAGCCAATGAGAAGCTATACGGTAAGGGCGTAACCGCCGCGGAAATCGTTGAAGAAGGAAAGAGAGACGTTCCACCGGAGGGTCGTGCGCTAGTGGAGCGCTTGCAACAGGCAACGCCTCATCTACAGAAGTAACGGGCGATCAATCTCGGAATGGGCGAAGGGGCGGAGAATTTCCGCCCCTTCGCTTTTAGCTCGAGTTGCTCACTTTTAAACAGCAAGTCTGCGCGGCAAAAGTGATTAGTGTTTGTTAGCCTACAAAATCCTCAGTAGCTAGGTACACGTTCCTCTGTATTGTTCATTTGAAGGCCAGCCCCTACCTTCAAGTTAAGCTCCGGCAAGCAAAGCGGAGAAGGCCCTACTCTCGAAATTTCTGACGTCCCGCTGACCGAGAGTGAATCAAAATTTTAGGGGTTGTTCGAGGAGCCGGCAAAAATGAAAAACGAAGTGTTATCTTCGGAAGACAAACTGATCGCCATGGCGCGACGTGGAAACCACGAAGCCTTCACTGAATTGGTGCAAAAGCACTCCGGGAAAATTTATGGTGTGTCCTTGCGCATGTTGAAGAATCGCGAAGACGCCGAAGACAACGTGCAAAACGTGCTGGTGAAAGCGTACTACAACATCGGCCGCTTCGAGGGTCAGTCGCAATTTTCTACTTGGTTGTTTCGCATCACCATTAACGAAGCACTCATGAAATTGCGCCGACGCAAGCCAGAACGGTTCGTGAACCCGTCGGACACTGGGCAGGATAGCGGGACGTTCGCAAATTATCCGGAGATTGAAGATCAGCGCCAAAATCACGAACGAGAATACATTAACCGGGAGCTCGCGAGTAAAGCGCTGCAGTGCCTAAATCCTTCGCTTCGCCATACCTTCGTGTTGCAGAAAGCAGAGGGGTGGACAAATCGGGAACTCGCGCGGGCCATGGGTATCACGGTGGAGACCGTAAAATCTCGCGTTTTCAGAGCCCGGACTCGCTCGCGACGACGGCTTGAAATACTCGCCCGTTCACGGCCCTTGGCGGCGTACAGCGTATAGATCAACCATTCGGATTTGCTTCCGACCGCGGTGGTTTCCCCAGGCTTAAGGCTCGCTCGCGCACTCCGCAACTGGAATCGTGGCTCGGACGGTGGTGCCGCGAGCGCGCCGTTCAACCTCCAGCGTTCCGCCCAGTTCTGCCAGTCGCTCCCTCATCCCCGCCAAACCTACGCCAGAAGCCCTACCACCGAGCTTAGCGGCAGGAAATACGAACCGGGAGTCGGAGCCTCGCAGCCGCGCTCCCGTCAGACAATTTGATAAGGATTTAATGACGGGAAGAAGTGGCCTTCTGTCCCTTGACTTCCATTTCGTTGACGACCTGCTTGACGTTGGGCACGCTATTGGCGATTTGTTCGATGGCAGCACGACGGCTTGGCGTACCGGCATCACCCTTCAGCGTAACTACGCCGTTTTTGACATCGTAATGGACGCCCTTATCCATTTTGCGCTTCACGAGAGCGGCATCGAGATTTTTTTCGATGGCTTTGTCGAGGTCGGAATCCACCGCTTTAGCGGCGCTCTCATCTCCGGGAGGGCGAACCGCGATAGTGTTGGCTACCACTTGGTTCCCAGCTGCGGCCTTTGCGAGTGATTCGGCTTGCGCCTTATCGCTCTCGGAAGCCACCGTGCCCGCTAGCGTAACGACGCCTTTATCACGATCCTGACTGACGCTTACATCTTTGTAGCCGGACTGATCCAGCGACCTGCGGACACTATCCGTGACATCCGGCGATTTAGTCGGGGTGTTCGAACAGCCCAGCAACCCCCCAACCAGTAACACAGGAACGAGGACCAACATTGATCTAAGCGATTTCATAGCTCTCCTCAAATTGAACAAATTCTCACGCAACCAGCGCGAGTGAATCGACACTTTACGGAAGCCCGGCTGTGCGTGCTAAATGTGCTTCGCCCCGCCGTCAGGCTCAATAAGGGATTACACGTAGAATTGCGAATAACTAAGGGTAAGGAAAAATTGATGGAGAACTTTTTTATACCGGCGCCGGGGATAGCTTCCAGACAGGTCAAACTGCAAAGGCCCTGCAGGGCTACCGTGTGCAGTCACTCCCGCGAGGGACACCGGCGGCCGGTGTTGTAGTCAGCTGAAGAATACTCGCTATTCCTTGGGTCGTCGAATCCAGCAAAGACCCTAGGACGCGGTATTTCATTTCTTAAAATGACTCGCGAACTTCTGGACATTGCAGCGCACAGGTACCACGTTGTACCGATTGTTCGGTGTCGTACGGCGAGCGATGCTGCTCTTGAGTATTTAAGGAGGAATTGATGCCGCGTTGGCAAGCCGCAGAACCGAACTGGCCTGGTCCGGAGGAACCCGTGCCGCAACCTCCGCAACCGGAGTTGCCTCCTAAAAAACCTTCGGAGCCGGAATTGCCATCGCCCGATCCAGGGCGCGCTCCTTTTCCCGGGCCAGGACCAACTGATCCAGGTCCGCCACCACCGGTGAGCTATTAGGCGAAGCGCGTCGATAGTTGCACGTTGATAAAACAGAACCGCACGCGAATCAAGCGGCAGTGTTTGTCCCCGAAAATCGGGTCTGCTTATAGCTTGGGAGGGTCGATTCCCAATGCGGTGGCCAACGCGATTTGATGATCCTGTTCCTCGATAAGAATTTCGCGGATTAACTCGGCGGTGGCGAACTCGCTGAGCTGTTCGCACTGGCGAATCCGCAGCCGATAGTTCTTTATTGTTTCGTTTTCGTTGTTTAGATCCGCGCGCAACATCTCTTTGTTGTTTTCCGTGGACTTGACTGGCTCGGGTTGCACGGTGGGAGTGCCGCCAAGATAGTCTATTTGCTTGGCGATGGTGAGCGCATGCTGCAATTCTTCGCCGGCGTGTTTTTCCAGTTCGCCCGCTATGTTCATGTATTCGGCGCCTTTTAAAACCTGGGAGTAAACGACGTAGGCGATAATCGCTTGGAACTCGCGCGCCAAATCTCCGTTCAGACTCTTGATAAGATCTTCGCGCGTGCCGGTGTCAGTGGGGCCCGCTTTCTGGGTAGTGGGGGGCATGTAAATCCTCCTGAATTTAGCAATACGAGTTTGCGGCTCTATCTTGTATGCGGACAAACAAGAAGTCCACGGGCGAAGCGATTGTCTCGCATACAAGCAAATCAGTTGCCGTTGAAGATGGATTCTTTCACTGCGCGAGCATCAATCGCTGGACTAACGTAAGTGCCTTCTCCCACCATAATATTCAAGGCGCGCACGAGCTCGTTTTCCGCGTCCGATTTCAAAACGTAACCTCTGGCTCCCGCCCGGAATGCGCTGCGCACAAATTCCGAGGAGGAATGCAGCGTGAACAACAATACTTTAGTTTCAGGAAGCACGTCGTGAATTATGCGCGTTGCCTCAAGGCCATTCATGCCGGGCATAGACACGTCCATGATGACTACCTCGGGCGCTAGCTCACCGGCGAGGCGAATAGCATCTTGCCCGTTGTCGGCTTCACCGCACAGGTCCCACTCAGGATAGGTACTTAGTATTCCCTGGACGCCACGGCGTATCACCGCATGGTCATCGACAACTAAAACGCGTGGCATAAATTCTCCGCACAGTTGCTCGGCAGGCTGCAAATTGTTCCGGACCGACGCTGCAAATCTGACTGGCAGTGCGTGTTCATTGCGCCAGTCGCCGACCGCCTGTAATTCCTAGGCTTCGATAATCTGGTTTCTTACCGCGTAACGAACTAATTCACTCACCGAATGCAATTCGAGCTTTCTCATGATATTTGCGCGATGTGTTTCCGCAGTTTTTACGCTTATTCCCAGCGACACAGCTACTTCTTTGCTGCTCTTGCCTTCCGCAAGCAATTGCACTATCTCACGCTCGCGAGAAGTGAGACGGTTGCGAATCACGGTGTCGGGATCCGGCGCGGCGGCGTGAGGGCGAACAAATCCGTCGAGCAGCATATCGGCCGCCCGTGCTGTAAAAAAAGGTCGGTGATTGCTGAGCGCCTCAACAGCGGCGACTAAATCACGGTCGGCATCGGATTTCATAATGTAGGCGCGCACACCAGCCTCGACGATTTCGCGAACCAGTTGATCGGAAAAATGAAGCGTGAGTATCAGGATTTCCGTCTTTGGAAGACTCTTGCGAATCTTTCGGGCAGCTTCCAGACCGTTTAAGTCGGGCATGCTGATGTCCATTACCACTACATCAGGTCTCAACTGCTCGGCCAAGGTCACCGCCTCACGTCCTGTTTTCGCTTCGGCACAAACCTCCCAGCCGGAGCGTGAGGTCAGCAGTTCTTTGAGACCACGCCTGATAATATCGTGATCGTCCGCTACCAAAATGCGCAATGTGGTTATCTCCTGTTCGTAAAGAAATCAGACCGAGAAAAATTACGGGAAGCGCGTTACCTGGTGCTCAAACGTCGATACGTCGCGAGATTACTTCATAGATAGTTGTCCGCATCCCATTGAAAAGAAATACCGTTTACGCTGTATTCGGATGCCCTTTCTTACCCACGGGGCCGCGTCGTTGTTTCCCATCAAAACTCCGCTAGTAATTAACTCGCGCCTAAATACACACTTACACCGATTGTGCTGGCTCGAGTAAAACGGTCCAATGCGCCACGGAGGGAGCACATGATCACTATTCTTGTGGTTATACTTTTGCTTCTCGCACTTGGATCATTTCCCGCATGGCCACACAGCCGCGGATGGGGTTACTACCCCAGCAGTGGTTTGGGGCTCGTGGTTGTGATCCTGGTGATATTGCTACTGCTCGGAAGAATTTAGAGCGATATTCAGGCAAAGGCGCGGATTCTAGGCTTGCCCCTCGCCGGGTTCAAACTCATTCCTATGACAGGAGAATCCGGCGTGGCCACACCCGCAAAATCCACGGTTAGTAAAACCTTCGAAAATAAGATCGAACCCAAAGCGCGAAGAACAAGCATTCCTCCCCAGGACCCGCACTCTTTTGCAGAGAATATGGCCGTGGTGGGACCCGGGCTTGTCACCGGTGCGTCGGACGACGATCCCAGCGGTATCGCTACCTATTCGCAGGCAGGCGCGCAGTTTGGCTTTGGAACGCTATGGTTGACACTTTTTTCTTATCCGATTATGTGCGCGATACAAGAAATCAGCGCGCGCATCGGTCGCGTCACAGGAGTCGGAATAGCGGCCAATATCCGCAAAGCGTACCCACGACCGGTGGTTTACGCGATCGTGGCGATGCTGCTGGTATCCAGCATTTTTAATCTGGGCGCCGATCTGGGGGCCATGGGCGAATCGGCGCATATGCTATTTGGAGGCTCCGCGTGGATCCACTTGCTGGTGATGGGATTAATTTCCATCGTGCTACAAATTTTTGTGCCGTACACCCGCTACGTGAAATATTTAAAATTTCTTGTGTTGTCGCTGATGGCCTACGTGGTGACGGCGTTTCTGGCGCCCGTCGATTGGCCGGCTGCTCTGAAGGCAACAATCGTGCCGCCGATAAAAATGTTTCACGGTGATTACCTGACCATGGTTGTAGCGGTATTAGGTACCACCATAAGCCCCTATCTTTTTTTCTGGCAAGCTTCGCAGGAGGCGGAGGAAGTACAAGTTCGGCCGGAAGAAAAACCGCTGCAACGCGCACCCGCGCAGGCACCCAGACAATTGCGCAGAATTAGAATTGACACTTATGCGGGCATGGCAGTGTCCAACGCGGTGGCGTTTTTTATTATGTTGACGGCTGCGGCCACACTGCACGCGCACGGCGGAACCGCTATTCAAACTGCAACTCAAGCGGCCAGCGCGCTGGAGCCATTGGCGGGCCGCTTTGCCTATGCGCTTTTTGCCGCGGGAATTATTGTAACCGGCTTGCTCGCTGTTCCGGTGCTAGCCGGAGCTGCAGCCTATGCCGTTGGCGAGGCCATGCACTGGCGTGTTGGGCTGGAAATCAAGCCGGGGCGCGCGGCGAAGTTTTATCTTACTCTGGGAGTCGCAACGCTGGTGGGTTTGGCATTGAATTTTGTGCACTTCGACCCCATCAGATCCCTTTTCGTTGCGGCAGTGATCAACGGATTGTTGGCCGCGCCGGTAATGGCCTTGATGATGCTGATGACCGGCAACCGAAAAATCATGGGGGAGTTCACGTTGCCCCTTTATCTACGGGTCGCCGGGTGGATCGGAACGATCGCCATGTTCGGGGCGTCGTTGGCTTTCTTGATTACCAGCCTGAAATAGAAACCGCCGCTGGCCTGTGTGGGCACAACGGCGGTTTTTTCTAATTTGAGTTAAAACTTCTACGACGCTTTTACAGTTAGCTCGTTCTGTACCTTGTCGTTTCCGCTAGCGGCTTCAGAAGCCTTCGCTCCGATGGCGTTCTTTTCATCCTCGGTGTGCACCGGGCCCTTTAGAGTAACCATGCCGTCGCGCACGATAACCTTAATGTTGTGAGCGTAGGTGGAGAGTGAAGAATCGCTGGCTATGGATTTGCGAATTTTTCTCGCCAGTTCGCGGTCCGCAGGGTTATTTTGCTGCTGATCGGCGGTGGCTCCACCCTTCCCGTTATCTCCCTTGTTGTTGCGCGTATTGTCAGGCTGAGCCTGTTGATCCGACTGCCGCGCGAGAGTAGAGGTTCCTGTCACCGAAAGTCCAGCTATTCCCAAACCCAGCGCGGCGATTTGCAACGTCTTGAATTTAATTGTCATAACTTTGCCCTCAGTTAAAGAGTTAAGTAAAAACACTAAAGTGGCCGTAGAAAAGGTATCGCCGCTGGACTTGCACCGCCATACACGGTCGCATGTAGTCTTCCCGCGAGTGCAACGTAGAAGCCGCAGTCGGCCAGGTCGGGTACTCCCCTATTTTATCTGCAGCGATCCCCGTATTGGTTTGCCCTCGCCGCTGCAACACTATGAGTGCGGTCCAAGAGCAGTAAAAATGCGCTTAATTATGTGCGTCAAAAGAAAACTTTTTAAGGAGAATACAAAAATGGCTAAAAACAAATCGGTATTCGGAATTTATTCAAGCCGTAGCGCGGTCGAGAACGCTGTAACGGCGTTGAGAGACGCGGGCTTCCAACAGTCCGACGTCTCCGTATTGCTACCGGAAAATCTGGGCAACCGTGAGATCGCCACGCAGAAAAACACCAAGGCACCGGAAGGCGCCACCGCAGGCGCAGGATCTGGAGCAGTCATCGGCGGCACGCTTGGCTGGCTAGTTGGTATTGGCGCGCTGGCTATCCCGGGCTTGGGCCCCTTCATCGCAGCCGGACCAATTATGGCGGCGTTGGCAGGCGCTGGAGTTGGTGGCGCTGTTGGCGGAGTTGCCGGCGCTCTCGTAGGAATGGGCATCCCGGAATATGAAGCGAAGCGTTACGAGGGGCGCCTCCAGAAGGGTGGAATTTTGGTGTCCGTGCACTGCGATACTTCTGAGGAAGTGAAGCGCGCGAAGGACATTCTTCAGCGCACCGGCGCGGAAGATATTTCCACAGCGGGCGAATCGTCGGCCGATGTGAAGGACAAAACAGACGCGCGCGACGTTCCCTCGACTCGCAAAGCCGGAACAGGATACTAGTTTCGCGAGGATTCGCAACTTGAGTATTTAGGCTCCAAAGGAGGACGTATGTTCCTGGTGCTATTCATCATTTTGCTGCTTTTGTGGCTCGGCGGGTTTCTGGTATTTCACGTTTCTAGTGCGCTGATCCACTTGCTGCTGTTATTTGCGGTGATTTCGATCATCGTTCACTTCTTTCAACGCAGAACAGTAGCATAGGAAAAACGCGGCAAAAAAACTGAAAGCGAAGTGGCGGTTTCTATGAAAAGTGGAAATCGCCATTTTTTTGCGTTGCCTCGGTATATCTGGAGTGCCCGGAAGTTGGACATTCCCCTGGAGAGAAAAACTTTCTGGTTACCGACGAGTTCACGCAGCCTGAGGACGTGCAGTTGCTGGCAATTTATCCGCATGCACACTACGTCGGGAAGGACCTGCAGGCGTTTGCGAAGTTCTCGGGCAGAACGCAAAAATCTTTGATTCACATTCCGGCGTGGGACCTGAACTGGCAGGCGGTCTTTCGCTGTGAGGCGCCCGTGGAGTTGCCTTGTGGTAGGAGGCAATCCTGGAGAGACTGGCGATCCACGAAGAATTTTGCAAGAGGGCATGGCACGGCACAACGTCGATAAGAATCCGGTTGACTTTGAAGCGCACTACAATCTCGGCGCGATGTTGCAAGGACGTGGCGATTTATCCGGCGCGGAAAAACAATGCGCGATTGGCGCTCAGCATTTGCCCTGAAGAAGCCACCGTGAATAATGCTATCGCGGAGCGAATCTCGCCGCGGGCCACCCCGATGCGGCGGTAACCTATCTACAGACAGCGCTTCGTTCGCGGCCCGATTATTTTGACGCGCACTATAATCTGGGAACCGCTGGCCATAGAGAATAATTTCGCAGCTGCGGTCGAAGAATTTCGGGCGGCTGTGCGCCTCAATCCGCAGGACGCCAATGCGGAAGCAAATCTAGGAGCGGCACTTGCGGAATCAGGGAACTGGAAAGAAGCGCGCACGCATTTGGAAAAGGCACTGGTATCGATCCTAGCCTCACAAGTGCGCGTGACAATCTGGAACAAGTAAAGCGCGCATATCCCCAATGACGAATGCCCAGCGCTAGGGCTGTTCAGTGCAGCGATTAGGTTCGTCGATCGATGCGTTGTGCTTGCTGTTCGGCCTTCAGCGCCAACTCCATTGCGTAAAAGCAATGCTCCTGATTCATGGCGGTGTCGGTGCGGTCCAGCACATCGTTGATGAGTTGCTCTCCATACGGCAGAGGCACGTCTTGGCAGTCGATATAATGCGTACCTTTCTGATCCACCTGGAAAAGATGGCCGCCGAGATTTCTTCCTGCGATGTCGATATTCTTGCGAATTTCGAAGTATCCGTCGGTGCCCAGCACAAAGAGTCGTCCATCTCCCCAGGTAGCGAGACCATCGGGCGTAAACCAGTCCACGCGAATGTAACCTGTCCCGTGGTCCCCGCGCAGCATTACATCGCCAAAATCTTCCAGGCCCGGGTACTGCGGGTGGTTCAGGTTGCCGATCTGTGAAGCAACAATTTCCGCTTTTGTTGAATTGGTGAAATACAGGAATTGGTCGAATTGGTGCGAGCCGATATCGCAAAGCACACCGCCATATCGCTCGCGCTCGAAAAACCACGGAGGGCGTTCCGTCAGACTTATCCGGTGCGGCCCGGTGCCGATGGTTTGTAAAACGCGGCCGATTGCGCCGGCCTTCACCAATTCCGCGGCGCGAACCGTCGCGCGATTCTCGAGCCTCTCGCTGTACATGATGGAATAGATCCGCTGGGTGGATTTTTGCGTGCTCCTCACCTCGGCGAGTTGCTCGAGCGAGGTCATGCCCGGCTTGTCGACCATGAAATCTTTTCCGTGGCGCATCACTTCGATGCCCAGCGGCGCGCGCTCACTGGGAATTGAAGCGCTCAGAATCAGCTTAATGGACGGGTCCTCTAGTATTTCTTTTTCACTACCTGCCAGTTTTACGTCTGGATAATGCTTGCTGAAAGTGGCGGCCAGCTCTGGTTCTTTTGCAAAAAAAGAGACCAGCTCGCCGCCACCGCGACGCGCAGCCTCCACCTGAGCATAGATATGATCGTGGTTGACGCCGATAACTGACAATTTCAGGGATCGCTTCACGGGTGAGTCCGATGTGATCCGGCCGCTCGTGGCCCGCACAGGAAGAGCAGCGGTCACCATAATACCCGCAGCTGCGTTGCTGGAAGCCTTGATAAATTCCCGCCGATCGACTGAATTATTTTTCATTTGTATTCCCCTCGGAAAATTATGCCGTAAATTCCACCTTCTTAAGCCCAGGGGCCAGGATGCGAATGACAGCCATGGCTATCAAATAGGCAGTGGCGGCCATGCCGAAAAGCGTGACATAGCTCTGCGTCAATTGCAGGACCTTTCCAATCGTCACGGAAAACAGCACCGCGCCAACCGAGCCTACCATTCCGCCGATGCCAACCACCGCGCCCACGGCACTGGGTGGAAACATGTCCGAAGGAATAGTGAAAAGATTTGCCGACCATCCTTGATGTGCCGCGACAGCAAGACTAAGGAGAGCCACCGCGGCCCATTCAGATTTCAGGTTGCCAGCTCTAAAAATAGGAAGCACCAGACACGCACAAATAAACATCGCGGTCAGGCGCGCCTTTGCAGGGTTAGCCGAGAATCGAAACAACGCAGGAAGCCAGCCGCCCACAATGCTGCCAATCACCGAAACGTTATAAACGATGATCAGCGGCAAGCCAAGATGCGATAGATCCAGGTTGAAGCGTGCATGAAAAAACGACGGCAGCCAAAAAAGATAAAACCACCAGATTGGATCGGTAAGAAATTTTGCGATGGCGAAAGCCCAGGTTTGTCGGTAGCTGAGAAGTTTAAACCAGGGGATTTGTGTTGCAACCTGTTCCCCTTCGCTGCTGCAGATGTGCTGCAACTCCGCGTCACTCAAAGAAGGATGGTCGCCAGGATTGCGATACTTCTTGAACCACCACACGATCCAGGGAATGCCAAGAAGTCCGGTGACCACAAATGCCGTGCGCCAGCCGTAGCGTATGGTGATCCACGGAACGGTGGCCGGAGCTAGAATGGCGCCGACGTTTGTACCCGCGTTCAGTATTCCTGTTGCAAGCGAGCGTTCACGCTGCGGGAACCAGTTCGCCACGGTTTTTATGGCCGCAGGAAAATTGCCAGCTTCGCCCAAGCCCAGAAAAAAACGCGCTACGCCGAAGCCAAGAGCGGAGCGGGCCAGCGCATGCGCGATGCTGGCCAAACTCCACACCCCCATAAACAGCGGATACCCAATGCGAGATCCCAAGCGGTCCACCAAACGACCCGCGCCAATCAGTCCGATCGCATAGGCCAACTGAAAGGCAGCGATGATGTAGCCGTAGTTTATTTCCGTGAGGCCGATGCTTTGCTGCAGCGTGGGCTTGAGCAGGCCGATCACTTGGCGGTCCATATAATTGATGGAG
>Ga0206994_1081_pt1 | contig 18230 bp, 13 predicted proteins | sample Alteio_BWMinCont_4_FD_153485 | JGI IMG/M metagenome (GOLD analysis project Ga0206994, IMG submission 153485) | Enriched cells from forest soil in Barre Woods Harvard Forest LTER site, Petersham, Massachusetts, United States -... | ecosystem: Environmental > Terrestrial > Soil > Temperate forest >...
TTCTTAAAATACGACGCCAGCACCCATGATTTCCACTTGTTAACGGGCTACCTATTCCATGGTGGTCACGTCTATGAACTCGACGATTTAGAGCACGCGGAACAAAATACATCCGAAAGTAAGTTGATCCACGCGCTCCGCGAACACCTCGAAAACGAGCAAAAATTTCTATCTCACGTGAAAGCGGCAAAGCCCACCGAAACGAAGGAGGTAACTAAAGTGAGATTCCCTCGCGTTCCTGCCCTAATCCTTCTCGCTGTGTTGTGCGTTCTAGCGGCAAGCAAATTCGCCCTGGGCCAGTACCGGAAACCGGGTATTGGGCGCGTTTGGTTTTTGGGTGTATGATTCGTCGCCGTTTTTGAATCAAAGCTAGGAGAGATTATTATGAAAACACGACTACCAGTCCTGCCGTTTACTCTTGAAAGACAAGAGAGAAAGCTACCTAGGAAATCGCGACTGCTTGTTTTGGTGGCGTTCGTATTTTGTGTCACTTACCTCAATGCGGCAGAAAAGGAAAAAGTTACTCTTGAAGGTACCCTTGTCTCTAGTGCTTGCTATCTTGGGAGCGACGATCATCCAACCGGAAATGATATGGGAACACAAAAACGTTGTGGCACCAAATGCTTGGAAGGCGGCGACCCAGGCGGTTTGCTCACCAAAGAGAAGCAGTTCCATATCTTAGTCGCGCCTTCCTTGAAACTCGCGCCTTACGTGGGGCAAGAAGTGCGCATAACTGGAATTAACCACGATGGTGTCATTGCTGTTGAAAAGGCAGAAGTCCAGAAAGATGGTAAGTGGCAAGAGATAGACATGCATAAGAAATGAGGACTGTCAGCAAAGCTAGGCTTCACTACTTTAACTTTCCGCTTGCCTTGCGTTTCGCTAGGTCTACGAACTGCATAACTATTTGTTCTGCGAGAGTAGCGGAAGAAACAAACTCGGATTCGTCCGCATCTGGCCGCCATCCAAATTCGCGTGTAAGCGATAAATCCGGCAGATATTTTGCTTCATGGACAGCGTCATTTAGCTCTCCGTTACGACATCAAGCGGTCGGCGAATCACGCTCGGGCAAGTTCAGATACGCGAGTGGATTGGACAGCAGCGAAGGGCAGGGCTATCAGTTTAAAAATGGCTCACGGCGATCTCAGGAAAAATGAAAACGCAGCGATATGGGGCTGCATTCACACATATCAGGGAACTTCAACTATATCGCAGCGAGAAGTACACAGATATTGCTGTTTCCACGCGAATAGGTGTCGAGCTACAGGCAGGCGGTTTGTAGTGCCATCGACGGACAGCATCAGCGGCCGCTGAATCTAAGGTAGGAGTTAGCCGTTGAATGAGTGTCAAGTGAGAGAGACTTCCGTCCACTTCAATCACTGCGTAAAACATCACCATCCCTTCTTCGCGCTTCGTGCGCGACATGAGCGGGTACTGCGGCTGAACGCGACTTACTAATTCTGCTTCCTGCATATCATCGCATTGTGCCCAGAATTCTGAATTCGTCGGGGCCACAAATAGCGACGAATTTTCTTCCACAATGGGTGTCATTTCCACAACCCTCACGGTAGCAACGACCAACTTGTCGCTGAAGGCTCGGATTTCGAAGGGCACGCGCTTTTCACCTACGTTGCGGAACGCACTGTATTCAATCCGAGAAATATCAGGCGGGTATTCATTGTCATGTGTCGGATAGTCAACGTTAAGTAGATTTCCATTTGGCTCATCGAAGCACAATATCTTTACGAATCCTGTCTTCGACTTCAATTCCGTACACCTCTGGTGCACTCCCTCTTTGTCGCGAATTTTTACTTTACCTGGAACCTCCTTAGCCCGAATCTTGAGTTCAGCCTTGAAATCCAATAGTTCATCGAGTTGACGGATGATTCTTGGTTGAAAGTTCAGCCTGCTTTTCTGCCAATAGCCCTTTGCATCGTGGACTCGGATTTGTTCGTAATCTGTAAATCGGATCTCTTCTCGCCAACGAATAGGGGAAACCCAATTGACAATATATTGTGCTTGCGTCACGCCACCAGTGGAGTCGAACACCTGAATTTCCGCCCGCATCATCATCGGCGACGTTCCAGTGGTCCAAACGTCCTGTAAGTGACGTGCCCCCGTGATGAGCGTTTCTGCGCTTACCGAATCTTCCTTACCGGCTGAGCAAACGGCACTGCCCAGCATGACGCACACGAAAACGAAGAATTTAAGGCTATTGCTATGCATTTGAAGCCAGATTATATGTCTGATTTAAAACTGTTCAGCCATTGATTTTAAGAAGTAGTAAACACCCGAGTACCTCGGCGCTTAATTCCGCGAGAGCGTTTGTGAGTTCCTTTATCTTTTTCGTGACGATCACGCTTCCATAATCTCACCCGACCATTAAATTCACTGTCCAAAACTGGACAGACTGCTATCTAACCGCACAGGTACCATCCTGCGCAGGTAGAACCCGACTTCACTAAGCCGCCTTCGATGTTTGAGGGCGGTTTTAATTTTTTCGTGCAAAAGCCGTGTGATAGAATGCGCGAGAACGGAGTCTATTCGCTGCCCAAACCTGAGAACAAGTTGGTTCTGTCGCTTTCCATTGACGCCTGTGTGGCCATTATGGCCGCCGTATTTATGCAGGTTGTTCACCTAAACACTCCGACCCTGGTAATTCTCTGGATTAGTTTGATTGCTGTATCGCTAACTTCATTTGGGTGGTTCCCGTCAGCGGAATCGGACAACCAACGCGCCGTTTTATCATCGTCGTCGTGTGTGCCTTTCTGGGCTATTCCGCTTATGATTCGGTTCAGGAAAAGCGTAAGACAGAGGAAATTCGAGAGGAAGCAGAAGGCGCTAGGGTTGATATAGGGAGCGTGCAGTTCGTGGATGCAGGGAAGAGTCCCGACGTTCCATATGCCTTTTTCAACTTCTACTATAAAAACAACGGACATCTGACTGCACAAGGCTGTCTTCGATGGTTTGGCGTATTTGCCAACGATAAATTATTCACAAAGAAAGAAATCGATAATTTGTTTAGCACATTAGAGCGCAACCCTTACGTATTTAACACAAATGACCAGATTCAAGCAGGGAATGAAGGGCATTTTAGCGAACCACATAATTACGATAATGAACAAAAGGCTATCGAACAAACTATGCCGTATGTGAAGGACGGTAAGACTCAGTGCGCGGAAGCCATCCGTGTTTTAATTCAAAAAGGAAATCGTGATGGTCGAAGGGCTGGCGCACCAGGCTCAGTTGGGCGGTATCCATTCGAGGCGGGCGCATATTGTAATATGATGCCGGTTTTGAAGCGGTGCGGTAAAACCGAACGAAAGGCGAAAAATAGCTGATCTTCACGTCCGTTCGGGCTCACCTTAAAGTTTTTCATGTCATCCCTCGACGTTTGCCCATGCTAAGATTCCGGACCTTGAAGCCTCGCGTAAGGAGAAAATCTCAATGTGGACAATCGCTGCCAGAATCGTCATTGCGGTGTTCTTCCTCGGTGCGCTTTACTTGGCCTTTTCGATTGCCTTTGACCTGTTCATCCGCATCCTCGCCTTTAATAATCGTCGTCGTTCCCAACGCCGCGAGACATAGGAACTCCCCGCGACCGTCGATCCACTCTGAGGGCGCATTCTAATAGTCTGGGCTGCCAAGAGTTCGAAAGCGCTGCAGGGCTTCGTAGCACGCGAAACGTTCGATACACTAGTTAGCGAACTCCCAGTTAAATTAAAGCCGATCATCACCTTTTTGTATTGCTGCGCAGTCCGTCTCGGCGAAGCGAAACAAATCGAATGGAGCCAAGTCGATCTCGATGCTGCTTTAATCCGGCTTGAGCAGGACCAAACGAAGAACGGACTGGCGCGTATCATCCCCATCCCCGACGTTGTTGTTGAAATGCTGCGTAATGTCCCGGCAAAGGCTAGAAAAGGCCCGATATTCTACACGACGAATCTTCGTAAAGAATGGCAGAAAGCATGCGTGGCCACTGGCCTGGGAACTTTCACTGAAGTGTTGTTGCAACGAGAAAATGTCGTATTAACTGCAACGAGACTATGTCACCCCCTGGTTAAGGCACGGCAGTTAGTGCTGGGTGCCCGGAGAAATTGTAGATGCGCGGGGTTAGGCGTTTCTTCTTGGCGGCGGGGGTTAGGGCTGCGGGGCGGCCGTCGAGCTGTTCTTTAAGTGGCAGCGCCACAGTGAGCAGTAGGTGGTCGCCGCGATAGATGCGCAGCATACCGTCCAGCTGATGAGACAACTCGACTGTTTCTCGAGCGTAGCCGCGATGGCCGGGCAACGAGGGCAGAGCGAAGAGGTGCTCGCCTAAACGGACCACGTGGTCGGCGCCCACCACCCGCTGGTAGTGCAAGCTCAAGCAGCGCGCCAGATCAAAGCGTGGTGGCAGAGGACGAAAATCGCAGGCGTGGTCAGCGGCGGGATGCGCGAAACGCAGATTGTAATCGGCGCAGAAGCGCTGCAGCACGGCATTGGCTTGCAGCAAGGTGGTGGCCTGCGCCAAGCGCAGTTCGCTGACCAGCCGATCCTGACAAGTGCGCCAGGCCCGCTCGATGCGCCCTTTAGCTTGCGGTGAATAGGCGGGGATTTGCTCGATGCCCAGTTCTTCGAGGGCCCGCCCGAAATGGGTAGGAGTTTGTTTTCCGGAGAGTTGCTCGGCCAGCGTCCAATGCGCATCGTTGCGCTGGAAGATGTTGTGGCGATCGCGGTAGAGACTTAGAGGGATGCCCTGGGCGGTGATCATGGCGTGCAAGGCGCGCAGATAACCCACGGTATTTTCCGGCTCCAATTGAAACTGCGCGGCCAGGATCTGCCTAGTGGCGTCATCCTGAAAGCCCACCAGAGTGAGCTGGGGACCGCGGCCTTCCAGCCAATCGTGGCGACTGGCATCGGGGAGCACCATCATGCCGAAGCGCGGGCGCGGGATTCGACGACAGCGATATCGGCGAGCGCGACGTTTCTGCGGAGAGGCCAGTTTGGCAGCTCGCAAAATACGCCGCACCGTTTCGCGACTGAGCGTCAGATTTTCCTCGGCGCGAAGTTTCTCCGCGAGATGAGAATCGTTGAAGCCTTGATACTTGCCGCGCGCCAAGCGCAAGATCAACTGCTTTTGGGGAAGAGAAACGGCCCAAGGCCTGCGCTGTCCACGATTGCCATGCTGCACCCAATCCAGCGAGTCGGGTTGATAACGGCGCTTCAACCGCTGCACCTGGCGCTCACTCAGCTGCAGCAGCCGGGAGGCTTCGCGTACGCTCAGCCTCCCGCCCACTGCATTCTCAATCACTTTCACCCGTTGAAACTCTTTCTGACTCATTGTCACCATCCTCACAGGGTGACAAAGTCTCGTTGCAGTTAAGGGGTGACATTATCTTGGAGCATCTACAAGAACTTTCACTGAAGTTGACGGAAGGCCGGATAAAGTTTACGCTGGATTAATAATTCATGATCTACGCCGGTCAGCCATCAGTAATATGATGCGCGTTGGTGCGAGTGAAAGCGAAGCGATGAAAATTTCTGGCCACAGAACAAATGATGTCTTTAAGCGATATCACATCGTTTCAACAGCCGACAGCATCGATTTGATGCGTCGAGTACAAGCAGCACAAAAACTGGTGTCTGACAGTGATAGTTTGGTGGTGAGAGCGGCCCTACCTTCCGCTGTTTAGCTGCTAACTCGTTTGTTTTAACCACTGGGAGGTCGTCCAATTGGTAGGACTCCAGACTCTGAATCTGGCTATCCTGGTTCGAGTCCAGGCCTCCCAGCCAAATCTTCTAGACCTTAAGACACTAAAATTGCAGCTCCTTACGTGAGAAACCACTGCTAGCTGGCCAAAATCTCCCCATAACGGCAGCCTCAGTAACTTCCCTTTGTGGAAAACCCTCGGAATGCGCATATAATCTTGCCCTTCCACATACTCCGCGACGAAAAGCATGTCAAACGCACGATATCCGTGGCAAATCTTAGCGATCGCCGCCATCAGTGTTGTTGGAAATTTTTATCTCGGATACTACCTGTTGTTCGGCTTAGCAGGGGATGGTGTCGATGTAGCGGATAAGGGCGGGCGCGTGATGGTGACCTCAATCTGGACTCCGCCCGCGGAACGTGCAGGACTGGTTGTGGGCGACGTGTTGTCGGAAGTCAACGGGCAACACATCGGCACCGAGGTCGACTGGCTGGCGCAACGCATGAATTTCGAACCCGACAAGCCCATCGCAATTCGCGTAGAGCGTGTGGGACAGCCGGTTGACCTGAAGATGATCGTGCACGGAACAATCTGGGGCGAACTCGACCGTTCGGCCAAGACTTCGCAAATTATTTTTCTCGCGAATAAGTTCATCACACTAGTAATTGGCCTCTTCGTGGTATTCAGTCGTCCGAAGGACCTGGTATCGCGAATAGGCGGATGGGTGTTGGTGGCCATGGCTACGGTGTACGAACCGTTCCCGGCGGGACTGGCGGCCTCGGTGCGTGCATTGCCATTTGTGATGGCAATAGCGGTAATGTTAGTGCACGTGAGCGCTGCGATTCGCACACCCCTCTTGGCGGGATTTTTCTGCTTGTTTCCAAAAACTCTTTTTACCAAACGATGGATATGGATTGCGTTTGTCGCAGGGCCATTGTTAGCCGCCGTGTACTCGCTGGATCTGCTGGCTCGGACCGTATACGACCCGCAACATTTGAGGGGCCTCGCGCCCAAGTGGGTATTGGCCGCGATCGGGCTGCAAAGTCTCATATATCTGTTGATTGCCGTAGTCGTCGTACCGGTGAATTACTGGCGGCTGGAATTGGTGACCGATCGCCGGCGATTTCGAGTGGTCTCTTACGGAGCGCTTTTAGGAATGGTTTTCTATCTGCCTAGAGTGATTGAGTCGGCCGCATTTCAGACGAATTCGGTGCTGACTCAATTCCTGGAGTCCCCGACCGCCACTCTAGTGTGCAACCTCGGAGCACTGATTTTTCCATTTTCTTTTGCATATGCGATCTTGCGGCAGCGTTTGTTCGATGTGCGCGTCATCGTCCGCAGAGGATTGCAGTACGCCATGGCCCGGCGTTTTCTCCTGGCAATACCGGTGATGGCGGCAGGATTGTTGGCGGTGGATCTAATATTTCATGGAAATCAGCCGCTTTTTGGAGTCTTAAAAGCACGTGGGGCAGTATATGTCGCGGTTTTTGCTGTGGCTGGCTTGGCATACGCGCAACGAAATGCGTGGCTATCGGAGTTGGATCGCAGATTCTTTCGCGACAAATATGATGCGCAAACGCTGTTTAGACAAGTCTTGGATGACATTCGACATGCCGCAAATGTCGAGGAGGTATCATCCAGTGTCGTGACTCGCGTGGTGGAGGCACTCCACGCAGAGTTTTGCGCCTTGCTGGTGCGCAAGCCCGAGGAACCGTTGTATCGCGTGGTGGCCGCAGCACCCTCCGGTTCGCTGACACCTGATTTGCCGGCCACAAACAAATTGATTCCACTGGTGCGCATGCTGGACCGCTCGGTGCCGATTATGCTGGCCGAGAGCGGCTGGCTAGGACAACAGTTGCCGCAAGTGGATAAAGACTTTCTGCGCAGTGCGCGCATCGATTTGTTGGTGCCTGTAGCGCTGGCGGAAGGGACCACCGAAGCACTAATTGTGGTGGGTGCGAAGCGATCCGAGGAACCCTACGGCACTGAAGACACTGGCCTATTGGAAACTGTAGCGAGTGCGGTCGCGCTGTTGCTGATACGCAGCACCTCCACGATGCTCGGACGTGCGCTTGAGGAGTGTCCATCGTGCGGGATTTGCTACGACACCGGAACTACAAAATGCGAAAAAGATGAATCGTTACTTACCCTCGTGCCTACCCCACGAATTCTCGGGCAGCGATACCGCTTGGAGAAGCGGCTTGGCCAGGGAGGAATGGGGAAAGTGTACCGCGCCACGGACGTCTCTTTGAATAGGACGGTCGCGGTAAAGATGATTCGCGACGAACTCTTCGCGAACCAAAACGCTATGGAAAAGTTCCGGCAGGAATCGCGAGTGACCGCGAGCCTTGCGCACCCGAATGTAGTGACTGTCCACGATTTCGGAGTAGACACAAACCAGCGAGTATTTCTGGTCATGGAACTGTTGGAAGGGATTACGCTGCGCGAGGAGTTTCGTCAGAAGACGCGATTGACGGCCGAGCGAACGCTGGAATTGTTTAAAGGCATTTGTGCCGGAATCGGAGCGGCCCATGCCCGGGGCCTGGTGCATCGCGACCTGAAGCCAGAGAATATATTTCTATCGAGGCCCAACGTATTCGAACTCGTGAAGATCACCGACTTTGGAATTGCGAAGACCTTGGCCGAATTCACTAATGACACTGGTGCTACGGCTACGGGAGTGCTGGTCGGGACGATGCGGTATATGTCGCCCGAGCAACTTCAAGGCAAATCGATTTCCACAGGCTGGGACGTCTGGGCGCTGGGGGTCGTTGCGTATGAAGCATTGTGCGGTACCGCGCCGTTTGTAGGAACAGACTACTCGACGCTGCGCGGAGCTATCCTGGGAGCGACCTTTCCAAGGGTAGCAATGCTGGTTCCGGGAGCTCCTGATAGGTGGCAGGAGTTTTTTGTGCGCACCTTTGCGCCTTTGGAGGAGCGAAGGCCGCCAAGCGTCGAGATATTTTGGCAGGAGCTGAAAAACTGCTTGGGATAAAAGCAGAGGTTTTCTGTAGGTACTCCTTAGGATGGGCGAACTGTATGACTGAATACCCTAGTTTTGATTTGGCCGGCCAAGTCGCGCTCGTGACCGGAGCGGCTCGCGGGTTGGGCCGTGCGATTTCTCTCGCGCTTGCGCACGCGGGCGCTGATGTTGCTCTGGGGTTCCGCGAAAAGGCCACGGGAGTTGAGTTGGCGGCACAAATTGAATCGATGGGGCGCCGCGCGCTTCCCTTGCAAATGGACGTCATGCGGCTCGATCAAATTTTCCGCGCTCTGGAGCAGACCGAAGCGTTTTTTGGGAAAATCGACATTCTCGTGAACAATGCAGGCGGTGGATTTACAAATCTCGCTGCCGACGTGTCTGAATCCGAATTTGATGCCACTCTTACGCTAAATGTAAAATCGACTTTTTTTGCGAGCCAGGCCGCCGCCAAAATTATGGCCCGCTACGGCGGCGGCAAAATTATCAATATGAGTTCGCAAGCGGCTTTCGCCGCATTGCCTACGGAGTCAGTGTATTGCGCCAGCAAAGCCGCAATTTCGCAATTGACTAAGTGTTTAGCGGTCGAGTGGGGTCCGCAAAACATCACTGTAAACGCCGTCGCGCCCACCTTCATCGCCACTCCAGGAACCGAGGAACAACTTTCGGATCCGGCCTTTCGCACTGATGTGATCGAACGCATCGCGGGGTTGCATCGTATTGGCGAGCCCATGGATGTCGCCGGAGCGGTTATATTTCTGGCCTCGCCCGCGGCCGCGCTCATTACCGGTCATACCATCCTCATTGACGGCGGCTGGACCGCCAGATAAATCTTCACTACTGGGATTTCCAATCTCAACATCCTCTAGCGGCTCATAATGACGATCATGGGAAAATTCAATTGTGGAAAGCCGCTTGTCCAACTGCTTTATAAACGGTTAGGTCATTTCTTTGATGTTAGACTTTTTCTTATCTTTCGTCCCTCCATGCTTTGGAATTCTGCTAAGAAAAAGAACCCAAGCGGCGGCGTGCATGACCATCTTTTGAATTTTGCATTTGACAAAACCTCAGCCGCTGCACTATAAAGCGCAGCAATGCACAATACACCTCGAACAAATAACCGGTTAGATCGGTTATCGCTATAACTGCTGGCCTGCGACCAGCGCCAAGTTTCTATACCGGCTTTCTCGGAAGGTTTTCGATCGTCTCTTGGCTTGGAAGCGCTTAACGCTCTTTACATCCGGAGGAACAATGCAATCACTGCGATCCGCAAAATGCTTTGGGGCTTTGCTTTTCGCGATTGTTCTTTTATTTTCGGCAGCGCACGTTTTTGCCGATGTGACCGCCAGTATCTCGGGAACCGTAATGGACCCGAGTGGCGCTGCCGTCGAAGGCGCCACGGTAACTGCAACCAATGTGGGTACCCAAGTGGTCGCCGAACAAGCGACAAACGGTCAGGGCTTCTATTCCTTCCAGTCGCTTCCGCTGGGCAAGTACACCATCGAAGTGCGTAAAGACGGATTCAAGACCTTCGTTCAGACCGACATCATCCTCGACGTGGACGACAAACAAGTCAGTGACGTAACTCTGCGAGTCGGCCAGGCCAGCGAAAAAATTGAAGTTTCCAGTAGCGCGCTGCACGTGGAAACCGCCAACACACAAATGGGTGAGGTCATTGAAGGCAAGGAGATGACGGATGTTCCGTTGGTGTCGCGGAGTTATACCGACTTGTTGGCTTTGCAGCCTGGAGTAGTGTCCACCGCATCGGGCATGACCGGTGCATACGCCGGCGCCTTCATTTCCGCTGGATTCGCCATGCCATCGGTTTCGGGTGACGAAAATTCCGGTGGTCTCTCCGTGAACGGAATGCGCGAAGCGGCGAACGGCTTCATCCTGAATGGAATCATCACTCAAGAAATCGGCTACTCCGGATCAGGCGCAATTCCGAATCTCGATTCCATCGCGGAATTTCGCATCCTGACGAATAACTTTGACGCCGAATACGGAAATTATAGTGGCGGTCAGATTAACGTAATCACCAAGTCAGGCCAGAATCAGTGGCACGGAAATGTTTTTGAATTTCTGCGAAACACAAATCTGGATGCCGCAAATTATTTTGCTGCCGGCCAGCGCGGCAGTTATCACCAGAACCAATTCGGCGGCACCTTTGGTGGCCCCATTAAGCGCGACAAAATATTTTTCTTCGCGGACTATCAGGGAAATCGCAGAGTGCAGGGCATCACCCAGGTAGTCAACGGCGCCCCAACTGCCGCCACTGAGCAAGGTAACTTGTCAGGTATCGTGTCCAGCCTCACCGGAACGGTAACCGGCGCGGCCTGGGCCCAGCAGTTATCGCAGCAACTCGGGCAACCGGTAACAGCTGGTGAGCCGTATTACACGCCGGGTTGCCTCAGCGCGGCGCAATGCGTCTTTCCCAATGCCACGTTGTCAACTTCCAGCTTCAATCCCATTTCAGCAAAGTTGCTGCCATTCATTGTTCCAGCTACGCCGGGTACCGTTAATGCCGCCACTGGAACCGGCACGTTCTCGACCAGCTCCGGAAAAGTAAATCTCACCGATAACAAATACAGCGGCCGCGTCGACGCCAATTCCCATTTCGGTTTGCTCACGGCCTACTACTATGGTGATAAGTACAACCGCGTTGATCCTTACTGGCCTTCCAATGCGCCGCTGTATCCCGGCTTTAGCGTTGACGGCACGGGGCACACGCATAACGTTAATTTGGGCGATACCAAGACAATCGGTTCAACGGCGGTAAACGAATTTCGTCTTGGGTACTTTCGGCTGGATGTTACCTTCAATCAGCCACTCGGCGGTAAAGGTACGACTTTATCCAGTCTGGGTTTCGCCCCTGGCACAAACGGTGCTCCCGGGGTATTCGTCGGCACACCTGCCGTGCAAGGCATCCCTGAGATTGACTTTAATAATTTTGTGATCGGTGTTCCCAGCCGCCCCCTTCGAATCACCGAGAACATTTATCAAGTCCTGGACAATTTCAGCAAAGTTATCGGCACGCACACTCTCAAGTTCGGCGGACAATATCATTTCAACCAGCTGGAAGAAAATCTCTCTAACGTCGCCAACGGCAACTTTTTCTTCGGTAGCAGCTTCACCGGCCAGCCCAGCGAAACGGGTAGTGACTTCGTAGATTTTCTCCTGGGAGCCCCCAGTCAATTTGTGCAAGGGCAGTCCTATCCTTCTTATGGCCGAAATTATTATTTCGGCCTCTACGGACAAGACAGTTGGCGCATAAAACCCAATTTAACTATCAACTACGGTTTGCGCTACGACGTGAGCCCTCCTTGGCGTGAAAAATATAACGAAATTCAGACCATGATCCTCGGTGAGCAATCGGTAGTGTTTCCGGGTTCTCCCATTGGTTGGGTCTATCCCGGTGACCCCGGCGTTCCCAGAAGTTTGGCGCCGACCCGTTGGAACAACTTTGCTCCTCGACTCGGACTGGCCTATTCGTTCGGCGATCACGAGGGCATGTGGGGCAAAGTGCTCGGTAAGAGTGGCACCACCAGCATTCGTGTTGGTTGGGGAATGTTCTACACCGCGTTTGAAGGTGCCACGGACTTCAACGAAATCGGTGATGCTCCTTTTGGAAACTACACTGGTCAGAATGAGTCCACCTTTGCCGCACCTTTCACGAATCGCGCTACGGGAACGTCAATTACCAATCTTTTCCCGGTTGCACCTCCACCGAAAATTTTTTCGGCCGCGCACCCGGGGACAGGTTTTCCATATGACAATTTGACGGAGTTTTTTGGCGCCTTTGGGACCATCGGCAGCTCGCCGGCTTTTAATAATAAAAACAGACTGCCGTATGCGGAGAACTACGAATTATCCATTCAACGCCAGCTCACATCTGCAGACCTGTTAACGGTCAGCTACGTTGGAACCCAGGGCCACCGGCTGCTCTCCTCGATTTCCGCTAATCCAGGAATTCCTTCTCTGTGTCGGTCTCTTGCGGCAGTGGGTTGCGGGCCGGGAGGCGAAAATAACGTTTATACCGCGGCGGACGGCACGGTAACGGCAGGCACTCGCGGACCATTCAGCGCGCCTTATCGAAACACTGCGGTCAACGGAGTGTTCATCGTGCCGTTCGGAAACGACTCCTATTTCGCCACCATCGGCACCTCCGCTTACAACTCCGCACAAATCGAGTGGCGGCACACGAGCGGGCGTCTGCAAACTCTCGTCGGTTATACGTTCAGCAAATCTTTGGACGATTCCTCGGGCTACGGCGAACAAATCAATCCAGTCAATGCGCGGCTGAGTCGCGGACTTTCCGCTTTCGACTCCACCCACAATTTTGTGATTAGCTACAGTTACACGCTTCCGTTCGACAGATTGGGAGGACCGAAAAAGCTGACTAACGGGTGGCAGATTAGTGGCATCACGCGTTTTGCGACGGGCTTGCCCGTAACCATGGTGGAAACGGACGACCACTCGCTGCTTGGAACCGCCTTTGGCGGACCGATCACTCTCCCGGTCGATACTCCAAACCTGGTTGGACCCCTGAATATTACCGATCCGCGCAAAACCGCCGGACAATATTTCAGCCCCACCGCATTTGCTTCCACTGCGTTGGGATTGGAAGGAACCGCCAATCGTCGTTTCTTTCACGGACCTGGAATCAATAATTTTGATTTCACCCTGCTCAAGAATACTTACCTGACCGAGCGTATGGACCTGCAATTTCGCGTGGAGTTTTATAACATTTTCAATCACGCGCAGTTCCTGACCCCCAGTGGCATCATGCCCGCTGCTTCCTTCGGGCAGGTGCCCGGCGCCCGAGACCCGCGTATTGGACAGCTGTCGTTAAAGTTGAATTTTTGAAAAACGAATCATGCACGCCAGAAAGAGCCGGCAGGGAAGTGCAGCGAGTCCTTGCGGGCTGCACCCCGCTTGAGCGTGTCCGGCGTTTTGAATTGTTGAGCACTTCCGCAGTGTAAACAGGAATCCGCGAGAGTACTTAGTTTATGCCTGCCCAAACCGTGCTTGCCGCGACGTTGGTCGAACCTGGCCGTTACGAGTTGCGCGAATACCCGTTGCCCGAGCCTGCTCCAGGCTGCGTACTCGTGAAAATGCTCATGTCCGGCATTTGCGGCACTGACAAACACACTTTCCAAGGCTATACCACGCAATACGGCGACCGCCGCGTGGAATTTCCAATCATTCAGGGTCATGAAAATGTCGGAATCGTTGAGGCCATTGGCGGTGACGGAACTTACACCGATTTCGAGGGCATTCCGCTGCGTCCTGGCGATCGTGTCGTTGTTGGCGCCAACGTTGCATGCGGGGAATGTTATTACTGCCGTCACGATTTCCCGTATTACTGCTGCGAAAAAATGACCGACTACGGCAATAACCTGAGCGCCAAAAACGCACCTCATCTTTTTGGCGGTTGGTCGCAATACATGTATATCGTGCCCGGCAGTTTTCTTGTAAAAGTCCCGGACGATTTACCTTCTGAAATTGCCGTGCTCACGGAAATTTTCGCCGTCGCTGTGGGACTGGATCGCGCCAAGCAGATGTCGGCGTTTCCCAGCGAATCGTTCCGCTTTGATGACTCCGTCGTGGTGCTTGGTGTTGGGCCGTTGGGAATGTGTTTCCTGATGAAGGCACGAATGTTGGGCGCAGGGACGATTGTGGCCGTGGATTTGTCGGATTACCGTTTGAAGTTTGCTAAAAGTCTGGGTGCTGATCACGTCATAAATGCAACCTTGACGTCCAAGTCTGAGCGCTTGCAAATAATCAAGGACTTGACTCATGGACGCGGCGCCGATGTAGTCATTGAGTGCGCCGGCGTGCCGGCCGCTGTGCCGGAAGCGCTTGAGATGTTGCGAATCAGCGGGTTGATGGTGGAGGCGGGAAATTTTTCAGACCTAGGAGAAATTTCCTTCAGTCCCCACCGGCACTTGTGCGCGAAGAACGCCCGAATCCTCTCCGTCGGTGGTGAAGAGCCCGCAGCTTACGGCCCGGGCATGCGTCAGATGGCCCGCTATCAAAAACAATATCCGCTCGGGGAATTTGTTTCGCATCGATATAAATTGCGTGATGTGGGTGCCGCAGTCCAGAAATCAATCGAGCCCACATCTATGAAGGTCGTTTTGGAGCCGTGGAGCTAACCACCCGAGCATAACCTTTTTGTTGTAAATGGGTTTGTGAAAGGAAATTAAACTGATGAGTGGTCTGAAAGACAGATTCTTATTCGCCTCTGCTCCCGACAGCTGGGGCGTGCTTGATTATCCTGGCCCGTCGTGGAAGCAATCCTTCGAACAAATGTTAGATGATATGGTGTCGGCCGGATACACCGGCACGGAATTAGGCCCGTATGGATTCTTCCCGACGGACGCAAAAGTTCTCCAACCTCAACTGGACAAAAGGAAGCTAAAGCTGCTGGCATCCTTCGTACCCGTGAAAATGACCGATCCCGCCGCAGGCCCGACGTGCATAGAACGAATCCGCAAAGTTGGCGGCTTGCTCGCGGCGTTGAAAGCCCCGTTCCTGGTGATGGCTGATGACCAATCGCCAGAGCGAAATGCATTTTCCGGACGGGCCTACGACAAAGATTGCCCCACTTTAACTGCGGAACAATGGAAGCATGTAGGCAAAATCGTTGCCGACGCGGAAAAGGTCGCAAATGAGTTCGGCCTTGATCTGGTGTTCCATCCTCACGTGGCCACCTACGTTGAGACTCCTGAGGAATGCGAACTCTTTTACGACGCCACCTCGCATACTAACGTTGGACTATGCCTGGATACTGGACATTGTGTCTACGGCTACGGAGATTCGGTGAAGGAAGCGGAAAAATACAAGGATAAGCTGCGCTTCGTACATATCAAGGACTGCCACACCCGTGTTCTGGAAGAAGCACGCCGCAATAAATGGACATTTGAGGAAGCCATCGAGCACAAAGTCTTTACCATCATTGGGCATGGCAATATTGATTTCCCTGCCTTCTTCCGGACGCTCGTCAAAAATGGTTATTCGGGATGGTCGGTGGTAGAGCAGGACGTAAAGTTTGGTGCCACACCGATTCCTCCCGTAGAAAGCGTATCCGCTAGTTTGAAATACTTGCGCGGCGTGGTGAGTGAGCTTGGGACAGAACGCGCCGCTCACTAAATTGCGCTGACGATGGCCACTTATGATTTTCGGGAGCGTTGCAAATGCAGAAATTAGGAGTTGGCGTCCTGGGCGTCGGAGAAATGGGCAAGCGCCACGCCGAAAATCTACGCCGCCTGGTACCGGATGCGCGCCTCGTTGCCGTAGCCGACCCTTTTCCGGATCGAGCCAGGCAAACCGCCAGCGAATTAGAGATTGAAAAATATTTCACCAGCCTGGAGGCCATGCTCGCGTGCAAGGAAGTGGACTCCGTCGTAATCACCACTCCAGATAAGTTCCATGCCAGTGCCATCACTGCCACAGCACGAGCGCGCAAGAATATCTTCTGCGAAAAGCCCATCGCATTAACCATGGCTGATGCTGAGGCTGCTGTGGCAGAAGTGACAAAAGCTGGCGTGCGCATGCAGATTGGCTTTATGCGCCGTTACGATCCTGGATACGCCGCGGCCATGAAGCGTATTGAAGGTGGGGAAATCGGCGAGCCGGTAATTTTTAAATCCGTCGGGCGCGACAAAGATGCTCCGCCGATGTCCGCCTTCCAATCCGGCATTAACGGGATGCTCTTCTACACTAACACCATCCACGATTTCGATTTGGCGCGCTGGCTGATGCGTGACGAAGTCACCGAGGTACACGCCCACACCACCTGCGCAATTCGCCCGGAAATTGCTGAATATGGCGATGTCGTCGCCAGCGTAGTGAACCTGAAGTTCGAGCGCGGCGCCATCGGCAATGTCGAATCGTACCAGCAAGCCATTTACGGCTACGACGTGCGCACCGAAATTGTCGGATCCAAAGGAGCAATCTTCGTGGGCACCCTGCAACAGACACCAGCCGTATTTCTCAGCGCCAACGGCGGTCTACAAAACCTGGCAGACCATTTCTTGACGACATTTGCCGAAGCGTACGTGCTTGAAATGCGTGACTTCGTGCACAACATTCTGCATGACAAACCGATGCGTGTTTCCGGCAACGACGGAATAAAAGCGTTGGCTATTGCAGCGGCCGCGGAAGGGTCTCACTTGCAAAAAAGACCCGTCAAAATCGCTGCCCAACATGCCACAGCGTGATTCGATGTCACAGGATTTTAGTTCGTAGCGAGGGCGTATGACTGAAACAACCGCAACATCCTACAAAAGCCCGCTGCACAAGATGACCCAGACCACCTCTACGAGCCTCTGGAACGACTCGGCATCCCTCGAGGAGTTGTCTTATTCCGTCGACCATGGCGCCGTCGGAGCAACATGCAATCCGGTCATCGTGGTAGGCGTTCTAAAAAAAGAAATGGCGCGCTGGGCTCCGCGTATCCGCCAATTGATCGAGGAAATGCCTCACGCCACCGAAGATCAGCTAGGGTGGCGAGTAGTTCGCGAAATTTCCGCCGAGAGTGCCGCGCTGCTGAAACCGATTTTCGATGCGCATCAAGGCCGGAACGGAAGGCTCTCGATTCAAACAGATCCGCGACTTTATCGCGATGCACGCGCTATTGTCGAACAGGCCGTGGAGTTCCACCAGCTTGCTCCTAACATGATTGTCAAAATCCCGGTCACCAGAGAGGGCATTCCCGCTATTGAAGAAGCTACCTATCGCGGCATCAGCATTAATGCCACCGTCTGTTTTACTTTGCCGCAATGTGTTGCGGTTGCAGAGGCCGTGGAGCGCGGATTAAAACGCCGTGAGCGCGAGGGCAAAGACATAAAAATGATGGGCCCAGTCTGCACCATCATGGTTGGGCGGCTGGACGACTGGCTGAAAGTTTTGCTTGAAAGAGAAAATATTTCGGTGGACCCCGGTTATCTGGAATGGGCTGGCGTGGCGGTCTTCAAAAAAACCTATAATCTTTTTCGTCAGCGCGCTTACCGCATTCGCTTGCTGTCCGCGGCATTTCGCAATCATATGCATTGGAGCGAATTCATCGGCGGCGAGGTGGTTATTTCGCCTCCGCACGCATGGCAGAAGCGCTTCAATGCCAGCCACATTGAAGTAACTCCTCGCATCAATCAAGAAGTGCCATCGCAAATTGTTGAAGGTCTGACCAAACACTTCGCAGACTTCCGGCGTGCCTACACGGAAGATGGGCTCTCGATTTCCGAGTTCGATTCATTCGGCCCGACACGACGAACATTACGGCAATTCATCGCGGCGTGCAGTGATCTCAATGCCATCGTGCGAGATGTTTTGTTGCCGAATCCTGACACGGCATAGATTACGAATTCATCTGGAGGCTCGCAGGATGGGAAAACTCGCAATTACCGGCGGCGATGCCGTTCGAACTTCTCCTTTTCCAGTTTGGCCGCTCGGAAAAGAGGAAGAGGCTCTCGCACTTCAAGATGTACTGGAGAGCTCCAGATGGGGTGGCCAGCCTTTCCCAGGTAAGTATGGGTCCGCCTTCGCAAAAAAATTCG
>Ga0206994_1084_pt1 | contig 17854 bp, 7 predicted proteins | sample Alteio_BWMinCont_4_FD_153485 | JGI IMG/M metagenome (GOLD analysis project Ga0206994, IMG submission 153485) | Enriched cells from forest soil in Barre Woods Harvard Forest LTER site, Petersham, Massachusetts, United States -... | ecosystem: Environmental > Terrestrial > Soil > Temperate forest >...
TAACCTTAATATTAAAACATGCCTACTCTTGGGCATAAAAGATTTCATGGTAAAAATGATGGCCCACCCTGCTCTCAACTTAAAAGGTTTTTCCTTTACGGAATTGTTCCGTGCTGAAGGTTTACATAAACTAGACAATGCGTTCATGGAAAAACTGCGTCAATTTAACCCTGCCCTGCATGAAAATTTAATAGCCTATCGGCAAGAGACCCATACATTTACCGCGCTTGATATTAGCGAACTATTGCTAGCCGTGGCCGTTGTGTTAGAAGACTTTCTTGCAGAATTATTTGATATTGAAGAAGCCGTTGGCCTTGCCCAGGCAAAAACACTGGCGAATAATCCTGTTTCTGCTTTTAAAAAATTTTTTGTTTTACGCAGAGCTAAAAAACAATTACTCAACAAACGCGCAGCCGTTGAGACAGGAACATTTGCTACTATTAATCACTGGCTAACTGAACAATTAAAAAAAGCCCCTTTAAAAACACAGGATGAAGAACTTGCGGTCAGTTTGCTTGCTAACCAGTACATTGCAGGACCTGAGCAATACGCTGAACAAATTGACCAGTTAACGGAATGGTGCATTTATTGTCTTATCACGCCGGAAGGTAAAAAACATGTAAAAAACTGGACGAGTTTTCGTTTACCGGAAAAGACTGATTATGCGCATCTGGTTCCCTGTCACGCTCTGGAAAAAGATCCATTGCATCGCCTCGCTGTCTCACCAGAAATACTACGCTTACGTGATGGTTTTGCTTTAACGGATCCACGCATGACAGCACGCGAAGTACAAGATGAAGTGAACTACTGTATTTATTGTCATGATCATGACGGAGACTTTTGTTCAAAAGGCTTTCCAGTAAAAAAAGGCGATCCTGCTCAAGGATTCAAAAAAAATCCTTTAGATGTCACATTAACAGGCTGCCCGTTAGATGAAAAAATTTCGGAAATGAATATCTTGAAACGGGACGGCAACACACTCGCTTCACTGGCCATGGTCATGGTCGATAATCCAATGTGTCCTGCCACTGGCCATCGTATTTGCAATGATTGTATGAAAGCGTGTATTTATCAAAAACAAGATCCCGTGAATATTCCACAAATTGAAACCCGTGTTTTGACCGATGTATTAAATCTCCCCTGGGGTGTAGAAATTTACGATTTGCTGACTCGCTGGAACCCGCTGCGTCAAAAACAATATGCAGCTAAACCTTACAATGGCCTTAAAGTCATGATTGCAGGGATGGGGCCCGCCGGGTTCACCCTGGCACATCATTTATTGATGGAAGGATTTGCGGTAGTAGGATTTGATGGTTTGAAAATTGAACCTTTACCTGAACAATTCATTCATGGGCCCATTTTTAATTATGACGATCTAAAAGAATCGCTTGATTCACGTTTAATGGCGGGTTTTGGCGGTGTGGCAGAATATGGCATCACTGTACGCTGGGACAAAAACTTTCTTAAATTAATTTACATGAGTTTGCTGCGCCGCCCTTATTTTCAAGTGTTTGGCAGTACGCGCTTTGGGGGCACTGTACGAGTCAGTGATGCATGGGAAATGGGATTCGATCATTTTGTCATTGCTGTGGGCGCTGGCCTGCCTAAAGCATTATCTGTTCCCGGAAGCCTTGCGCCCGGGATGCGTCAAGCAAATGATTTTCTTATGGCATTACAGCTGGGCAATGCTGCCAAAAAAGAAAGTTTGACTAACATTCAAGTACGTTTGCCTGCAGTGATTATTTGTGGTGGTTTAACAGGTGTTGATACAGCAACCGAAGTACAAGCGTATTATATTGCCCAAGTGGAAAAAACCTTGCACCGCTATGAAAAATTAGTCGAAATAAACGATGAAGAACACGTACGCCATTCATTAGATCCTGCCTCATTGGAAATACTGGATGAATTTATTTCACATGGAAAAGCGGTACGTCATGAACGAGAACGCGCGCAACAGGCAGGAGAACCGCCTAATTTTATTAACCTGATCCATCAATGGGGAGGTGTAACCATTGTGTATCGTCGTACCCTGCAAGAATCACCCGCCTACATCAATAATCATGAAGAATTAACCAAGGCATTGCAGGAAGGGGTTTATTATCTTGAAACCATGGAACCCGCCCGCGTGGATTTAAACCACTTTGGCCATGTCGAAACAATGGTTTGTCACCGACGTATTAAAAATGAAGAAAACGAATGGGAAGCACTGCAGGAAGACATTCGTATTCCCGCCCGATCCATTTTCGTTGCGACGGGCACACACCCCAATATTGCTTATGAATTTGAACACCGCGGCACATTTACACGCCTCGGATTTCACTATCAGCATTATGAAGATATTCACGGTGAACTGATGGTTTCCCATGGCGTAACGCAATGTAAAGATCCTGACTTTGGCCCTTTTACGTCGTATCGAAAAGAGGGCCATCGGGTCAGCTTGATCGGCGATACACATCCTGTGTTTCATGGAAATGTTGTAAAAGCCATTGCATCTGGCATGCGTACCTATCCTAAAATTTTAAAAATATTAAACCATAAATTAAATCAACACGGCGAAGATAATGAATATCAGTTGTTTGCAAAGAAAATCAATCATCTTTTTAATACAACGGTCAAGGAAGTGAAACGCCGCACTGAAAACATCGTCGAGTTGACGATACATGCGCCGCTGGCTGCAAAACATTTTCAAGCCGGCCAATTTTATCGTTTGCAAAACTATGAAACATTTGCAGCAAAAGTCGACCAGACTTTGTTGCAAATTGAACCGTTGGCGTTAATCGCAGCAAACGCAAATCAACAACGGGGAGAACTGACTTTTATCGTCATTGAAACCGGTGCCAGCTCAAAACTTTGCGCAACTTTACAGCCAAACACACCGATTTCCTTAATGGGCCCAACCGGTGTGCGCGGAAAAGTGACCCATGAACATGAAACTGTGCTTGTGCTCGGTTCACAATTAAGTGTTCCACTCTTACAGAGCTATGGGACCGCATTACGTGAAATGGGCAATCGAGTCATATACCTAGGCCATTTTAACTCTAAACAGGATATGTATTGTCAAGATGCCATTGAAAAAGCCAGTGATGTGATTATTTGGTCTACTGAAAGCAATGATTTAATCGCTTGCAGACGGCCACAAGATTATTCATTACACGGAGCAGATATCTTGACTGCTTTATTGGCTTATGCAAAAGGCCAGCTTGGCCCCACCCAATCCCGCCCAACCATCCCTTTAACGGATGTGGATCGTATTTACGTCGTGGGCAATAGTGATTTGTTACGTCAATTTCAACATGCACGGCATACTGAATTAAAAAATTATTTAGTAAAAAACCCTAAAATATATGGATCTGTTTACAGCACAATGCAGTGCATGCTTAAAGGTGTGTGTGCTCAGTGTTTACAATGGCAAGTGGATCCGGAAACCGGCAAACGAACAAAAGCGGTATTTGCCTGCTCCTGGCCTGATCAACCATTAGAATTAATTGATTTTGATAATCTTGACGAACGAAAAATCCAGAACCGTTTGCAAGAACATCTGAGTTGTTTATGGGTGGATTATCTTTTTGAGCATTATCCGGTGGAGAGAGTGTAAGTGCTCAGCACTGTTTATTTCGAATAGCTTTTAGTTTGAGACATCTTATTAAATGACTCACTCGAATAATTCCTGCGCTTTTCCTCAATCAAAACGTTTCAATCTCTCGCACACTGTGCTCCCTAATACCTAAATCCCATTCGCTACGGGTATATTTGGTTTAATTTAATACATTTATCTTGGAGAGTCTTAAATAATAAGAATCGACACTGATTTGGGGAGGGATCCTGATTGACGCGAAATATTCAATCTGCTAAATTCCGACACGATACCCGCAGCGAATGGGATTTAGGCGTTAACGTTTCAAATACACACTGTGCGCCTGGTGCTCATTCGCTGCGAGTATAATAAAACGATTATACGATAAATATAATAATTAAAAGGTGTCCTCATGATTTCTACAAAAGAACAACCATCCGTACAAGAACACATTAAAAAAACTGCATTGTTATATGGCAATAAAGCCGCTAATTTAGTTGAACTCGATCAAATATGTAGTCAACTCAGCAGTAAAGAGATCACTATTTCAATTCCAACCTTCTATCCACTCAGTGATACATTTATCAAATCACATCTAGACACTCATTTTGCTAACTGGAAAAAACAGTGGCAGGCATTTGTCACAGAACAAGGTGAAAATAAAACAGCCTTAACACCCAAAGCGATTGCGAAATTAAAAGAATTAAGAACTGGCATTATTGATTGTTTCAAACAACATCCCATTGATCTTAAATCCATCGTCAAAACGCCGTTATCGCCTGAGGAGCTATTCATGGTGCGCAGTACAGGCGAGGAAGATACAGTTGAAATGGCAAATCCAGGGGGCAATAAAAGTGTTGCCGCCGTTAAACCAGACAGACTATCCATTTCAAAAGCACTTGGCGATGTCGCGGCTTCTTATTTAAGAAAAAAATCATTGACGCAACGTTTATTAAGCGGCGATGACATTACAAAAACACCGTTTATGCCAGCCTTAATACAAACAATGGTTACAGGACCACTGGTCATTTCAGGCGTGATGTATGCAGATGAACACATGACAAAAATCGACGCAGCGCCAGGCCATGGCGAACTGATTGTGAATAGTAAAGCACGCTTTGATACATTTCATGTCACCGAAAGCGGGATCGTCTATCCTGAAATCCATCATAAAAATACGCGCCTGGTACCTGCCGAAGTAAAAATGAGTGATGGGTCTATAAAACGCCAATTACTTTTCACCGATAACCCGAAAACCTTGCAAAGCCAGCCTTCGTTGCCAACTAAAATTGCCAAGGAAATCGCGGACATAGGGCAACAAATTAAAAGTCATTATGGCATGTCCATGGACATTGAATTTGTATATCAACCCTGGAACAAGACCCTCAATATCGTCCAGGCACGACCCATTCCAGTCGACATTCAACACTCAATTAAACCATCTACACTCTCGCCTAAGGCGCTTGCAAAAACACCCAAGATCTCTGCCTCAGTAATTTCATCGGGAGGACAAGCGGTAAAAGTCATTACCGATAAAGAACAACTTTTAATACGACCTACTCTGGGTGATGCTTTAAAAAAATATCTAAAGAACGAAACGCTGCGATCAACTACACAGGCTGTACTCGTAGAACATCCATCTGCCAGCACGTCACATGAAGCAGCGCAATTTAACGCATTACATATTCCTGTTATGCAAGTAAATACAGAAGCTGCTATCAGAGAATTAAAACAGGAAAACAGCATTCTAGTCATCGATCCGCAACGCCAACAACTTGTTAATGTATCAACGCTTATAAAAGATGCTAAAAATGCAGAAAAAGAACTCATTGACAATCAATTCATTGTCGAAGGATTATTTAGTTCAACCTTAAATCCCAAATTAACACTCTTGTCCCAAGAAATTCCAAGCACACATATCGCTATCATTCAAGATTATTTAAAACACGCATCGACAATAAAATCACCCGTGTATACAACGTTAACAACCTGTTTAACAACAATAGAAACGGCCGAACCTGGATCAAAAAATAAAAAAGCATTTCATGCATTAAAAATCATGGCAGCCTGCTTCAAAAAACTGGCCACATCCACTATCGGAAAACAAAAAGGCACTCCTCATCAGTCCTTGTGTGCACATGCCCTGCTGACGATTGCTGAAATACATTTGTATTTGAAAAAACATGATACATCCGCCTCCCCACAAGCCCTGCTTGATTTAGTCAGCAAACTAAAAGCCCTGGCCATCAACGCGGGTGAGGCCGATCTGTATTCTGATTCGGTCAAACAAATTGCATTAGGCAATCAATTGTTACGTGAAAACAAGGTTGTACAAAACAATGAAAAATTTGACCGCGTCGATGTTACTGAACGGCCTTATATGATAGAATTTCTCAAGTTGAATCAACTGGCCCTCCATTCAAAAACAAAAACTGCCTGGACTGCATTTGTTATTCATTGTTGTAAAACGACCGAACGCCGCCAGGTGCTTGCACATATTCTTGAGCAGATAGCAGAGTATCAACTACATTCAGAATTCATCAATCAAACGTTTGTTGAGCTAAGAGAAACAGAGCCGCAGTATTCCGCGCTCTTAGTAAAACTCAACAAAGAAGTGAATAACAGTATAACCGCTTATAAAAAACATGAGTTTGATAAAAATGCACAGCTTATTAAACGCTGGGAAGGTCGTTATCATGAATGGGAAGTCCCCTGCAGCTTCGATCAGTTGTATAATGAGTTGGAAGCCGATTTTAATTCACTGATGAAAAAACTTGTCCTGGATCCCTCAATGACAAGCAGTGTCAAACAGGTATTGCTTAAACAAGCGCTGGCACTCACAGAAATGTTAGATAAAACCATTAAACATCTAAAAGGAAGCCCAGATTATGCAAAAGACCAAACACCGTTGCAGGTACAGCGTTTTATCAAATTACTCATCTTATATCATCGTTTAATGAAACAATGGATGGAAGCCGTGCCTGCAGCGCAGTATACGAAATGGGCTGAAAAAATTCTTATCGATTCAAGAAATATTGACTATTACAATAAAAAATACAATATGATTCAACTCATTGATGAACTGTTTGCAGCAATATCAACGAAATACGAAAAAAGCCAATTACACCCCTCCAATTTATTTTCAGTTGAATCAGCACGTGTTGGAACGTCTGCTTCATTAATGCGTCAAGTAATACCCAACAAAGATAGGTTGACTGCGGAAGATTTATTTACCTGGATGCATCAAAACAGCTTGGCCAGCATCCATTATTTTGCGAAAGATTTACAACTCAAACTGGAACAACTTCCTGAAAAACTAAGACATTTATCCAATGTCATGCAATCTGTTAAAGGATACGCCATTGATCTTTTGAACATTTCACATCTGCATCCCTTCATTAAGCTTGAATACAATATCCCCATCCGTAACCACAGTGCCAAAATAGATATTGAATATAATCTGACAACCAACGAATTAAAGCTGGATGGCCGATTCTTCGGGCACAATGATACATCTCGCATGGAAAAAATAGCTCGCGCGATTCGTTTGGAAGGTATATTATTGCATGCACAACAGATTCACGAAGCAGAATATAACCACTTACAGCAGACCTTACATTTTAGCTGGAATATTAAAGATGAGAACATTTCAACACTGTTGACACATATCAATCCTATGCTGACACAGGCCATTCAACTATCGAATTGGGACTTGGAGCAGGAAAGCGATGATCCTGAAACAGTGGTTTTAAAGCGCCATAGTGCACTCAGTGAAATTACGCCTCTTTGTTTATCTACAGAAGCCAAAGCACACCTATTGAAAAGCCAGTTTTTTAAGCCAGAAAATTTATTGCCCCAGCATACATTGATTCTTAAAGACCTTTATTCAAAAGAACAGATGAACAATATTGTTAATCAATATATTTATTATAGACTAGGTGACAGCTCATTTCATGTAAGTGAATTGCAAAAAATCATTCAAGATTTTTCTCTCACACTTGATCCAAATTATTGCAGTGGTTTTCGTCGTCTAAGTACTTTGCAAAAAATTCTAAAAAAATACTCGGCTGAAGAATGCCTGGCGCTTTTAAAAGAAACATCCATACCTATCCTGCCGCAAAGCCAGCTATGGAGAGAGGTACTACACATAAATGATCATCATTTGACCCTGCGGATTTTGGAACTCAGCACATCATTATCAAGCGTGGAGCCTCAGCATTTTTATCAATTAATTGCCATCCCTGGCGCTGCACAATTGCTCAAACAAAAAATGCATTGGGCTGATCTAAACATGCTGTTGACGCATTCTAATATAACACAAAACCTAGACAAATTAACATACCACTCATTAGACATGTTAATCAATACATTTGACTACACCCCTGATTTAAAGCGCATCCAAGATGAAAATAAATCATTCTTACTGACATTGTTCTCAACATTTTCTGTTGCAGAAATAAAAAAATTTATTGCGCACTATAAACCGGATTTGACTCAACAAACTGAGCTTTTTAGATTATGCAAAGGTGATGCAGAATTAGCGCACTTAATGATTCAATCAGGGGCTTCTTTAGATTTTGAATCTATCTTTTCATTTAAAAACCATCCGTTATTGCAAGATCTTGTTGAAAACACACTTGGACGTACAAGGAAAATCCAGCTTACTCAATTGTTCTATCGTTCGATTGAAAAAGAAACTTCTAAAGAATTTTATGCAAGTGGGGGCCTCGCGTTACGCAATCTATTACAAGAACTGAACGATTATCCTTACTCTTTGGATTTTGCCTTCAAGCCTTCAAATTTCAGTGACGCATTATTTGAAAAAATTATCGAAAAATTAGAACCCAAAGCAGCGATTGAATTAATAAAACTGTCTACCTCCAAATTTGACGTTAGCCGTTTTCTATTCAATGACTTATTAACATCCAATAATGAACTTGCCTTTATATTGCTTGAGCGGTGTAAAAAACGGCCTCCTATTGAACCAAGGACTTTTTTACAGATTTTTCAACGCCCCGAATCTAAAAAAATAATAGACCACTATACCAAGATTGAATTATATGCCTGTATTAACGAATATTCAATAAAGGAGAGCTTAAATCAACTGGGGCTTAAAGGATTAGAGATACTTATACAAGAATATCATTTTGAACCTGGCTTGTCGTTTCTAGATGAATTGATTACCTCTTTTTCTGCAGACGATTTGATTCATTATCTGGAAAAGTATCGCCCGGATTTAAGCATGCAAAAACAATGCATTAACCATGCCTTGAATATAGGGGATATAAGATTAGTTCGCTTAATGCTAGAATTAAGCGCCCCTCTGTCTGCCCGTGCAACCATCACATTATCAAAAAATCCAGAATTAAAATCAATCATTGATGCTTCATTTGCTAAAATGGATGCCTCGCTATTGACTGAGATGCTCGTTAAAGATATTAAACAATTATCAAAAATGGGGGTGTCAACCAAAGACAGCAAACCATTATCAGCCAATGATTATCTCGCTTTTATAAAGCAACACCACGATAAAATCGATGTTAATAAATATATCAACATTGATTCAAAATTTAGGGTGTACAGCATTACGCTCGTCGACACATTGCTTCCTCAATTAGATGAAGGATCCGCTATTGAATTTCTTAATTTATTTAAATCAACCCTCAAAATACCCAATGAAACACATGAATTTATCATGAAAAATGGCTCTCTTAAATTAAAACGCGTCGCCCTAGAGATCGCACTATCTAATCTAACGCTATCCACACAGGACATCATCCTGATTTTGCAAGACCCTGCTTTAATACCGCTATTAGAGCACAGTAAAAAAGATACTTTGGCACACATAGTCAATTTAAGTTTTTCAGGCTATTCAGCCTATGATTTTAGTAAACATCCTTTATCCTATAAAGATTTCAAGAATCTGCTAAGGTTGTGTGGTTATCAACCTGATCTTAACGTTAAATTATATACCGTCGATTGCACCTATTTTGGTTTAATACTGCGTCAATATTCTAAAGACGACCTACTGGATTACTTAAATACGTTTAAGCCCAATTTATCAGCTGTTAAAGATGCAGTAGCAGAAGGGATACGTTTTAACAGCCCAGAATTACTAAAAGCCATTTTAGCTCGGGGTGCGCTCATTTCTTTTGAAACAGCCAATAAACACACTGGAACGTCAGAAATAGATGCGATTATCCAATCGACATTAAAAGATCGAATAACCTATTCCAGCATGTTACACACTGCAGTATTTAATCATAAAGTGCTTCCATTGATTGAAACGCATTTAGACAAAGTGGATTTAGCGCATTTAGACGGGCCTTTAGAGCATAAAGTAAACAAAACCGCTTGCTCATTATCCTATTCCGGCGGCCATCAAAGTTTAATGGGCGATTTAATTAAATTTACTGACAGTAAAGATATTCTTTCATTTTTAAAAAAATATAAACCCACGCTGGTTCAATGTCACGGTGCAATCAACTCTGCCATTCGTGACGGCAACTCCGAGTTGGTTTCACTGGTACTCAAACTCAGTGCGCCTTACAAAAACGTAACAGCCACAGATTTTTTTGCTTTATTAGGACATCCGCAAGGCAAAAGCGTCTTACAACAATTAACAGACGACCAAGTTAAAAAATTTATTACCATGGAAAATGTTGCACTGTATACCCACGAGAAGATACTTAATGATATTGGGTTCCACACATTATTAACGCGTTATGATTTTAAGCCTGATTTACATTTTATGAGTGATTATTTTTTGTATCCTTTTTTTACCGTAATGCTTGTTCACTTTACTGGCAACGCTCATAAAGTAATACATGATTATTTGGATAAATATAAACCTGATTTATCCGGCATTCATGGTGCTTTCCCAGCACATTACATCAATACTGATTTAGTCAGCAAAATACTACGATTAGGCGCACCCATTACCACAACAGAAGCAATACAGTATTATTGCAATGTTCAAACTCATCCTGAATTATTGAAAAAAATAAAGAATGCGAGTGTTTCAGATGTGACAAACGGCATAAAAGAAACGTTAACAGCAATTCGTTATAAACACAGACAACATCCATTTTTTAGGGCATGCAATGTGCTGAGTAAAAATCCTCTGCAACCATTAATAAATCTCATGGCCGGCATACCAGAAAAAATTGATTTGGCTATCAAAGAAAACAATCAAACGCTTTTTGAATCCATTATTACCCAGCTGTTAGAATGGTTATCCAAAACAGATGAAATCCGTTATACGGGTCACGGCACACCCAAACAGTTTTGGACTCTTTATGACAAACACATATTCAAAGATTCATTATCCAGCCTGCTGACTTCGTTTGATATCAATTGGGACAAACATACAAACATTCGTATGATAGTCATGGAATATGGTCTGACAAACGAATTCAATGAAATCAGACAGAAATGCGAAGTCAACAAGAAAACGCTTACTGATGCTGAAAAACGCATCCGTTGCAAAACATACAGTTAAAATCACTGGATTTAATATACCCGTGGCGAATGGGATTTAGACGTTATGGCATCACATTGTGCGCCCCAACACTTAACCATTCGCTACGGGGATATATTATAGCACAAAAGCAGACCCACTGATCCTATCTTTAGCAAATGCTGTTCATCCAAAAGATGGATAATCCCAACCAACTCATAAACACTCAAGATCTTTTTCAGTTAAGCCGGTATGCATCATGATCTCAGACAAAGAAAAACCCGCTTGTTTAAGTGAACGCGCTATTTTGATACGTTCATTAATACCGCCTTTTTCTATCCCTATCTCAATGCCTTGCTTAATACCTTTTTCAACACCTTTTGCTTCTGCTTTTTTTTCAACCACACTGAACATAAGGTTTAAACTGCCTTGGTCATGCAAATCTTCTTGATACGCTTGATAAATCCGCCGCTCTTCTTCACTTAACTGCAGCAAATCCAATTTTTTAGCAGCACTTTGAATGCCCTGGGCTGTGAATGTTTTTTCAATTTTTCCGTGTTTTAAAAAATAAATCCATTCATCTATTTTATCTTGCACTTTCTCATGAAATTGCGTTACTTTGATAATGTAATATTCAGGAAAAATATTTTCTGGAGTTTGCACTGCTACAAATTGTGACGCTTCATACACTTCGCGTTCTTTGCTATTTAACGCCAATGTGTCTCCATAGTGCAATCCTTTAAACAAAGTGGTCCCTCGATAAAGATAATCTTTACCTTCGCCTAAATTAAAAAATACAATGCTGACGGAAATCACTTTAGATATTTTTTGATAGGCTTCGCCTTGACGCAAATGTTCACACACAATCTTAGAAGCACCATACAAGATGCGGCTTAAATAATCCCATTGGTTATAACATTGCACCTCAATAATAATGTGTTTATTTTCTACTGTTTTTACCAGCAAATCGACGCGATTGAATTTATCGTTCTCGTGGTTCTGATTACTTTCTGATTCCAAGATACTTTCAATCCGAATGGATGTTTTTAACAACTCCGACAAAAATCCCTCTAAAATATCAAAATTTACTTTGTTGCGCAGCAGATACTTAATCGCCCAATCAAAGCGTACTAATTTTGTCATAAAACCTCTTCATGCATTGTTATTCTTGCCAATACAGGGATTTAAACATTAAAGTACACGGCATGATGCCCTAATACCTAAACCCCATTTTCTACGAATTATCATTATATATAAAAGTGATAAATAATCCCCAACAAAAATTGATTGTCCGTTGGCGAAAATTCGCTGCCGGTACTAAATAATTGATCCACATCACCCTTGCCATTAATTTCGTTTAATTGAGTATGATTATATTCAGCGCGCACACTCCAATTCTCGGCAAAGGCGCTTTCAATCCCTACGCCAAAACGAAAACCGCCTATCACATCCGTGTTGGTTTGCAGATCCACAGGAACAGCTTGCGTAGTGGACGGCGCATTGACCATCCTAATGCTCTCATCAATATTTAAACTGACCCAGCTGTAACCCAATCGGAGATAGAACAATGTCGCAGGTGATAACATAATGCCAGGAAGCACATCGATACCGTATGTGCCACTCATCTGGAAATCAGCCTCGTACTCATTCACAGGGCCCGCCCCTGACGTATAGATTGAAGCATCTGTTTGTGCGTCACTCCAATTTCCATAGACTTCAAGCCCCAGGTAAGTATGATAAAACCAATAAAATTGTTTACCAAAACCAGCAAAACCACCTAATAAAAATCCGCTAATAAAAAGCGTTGGATCCGCCGAAAAACTAACCGGTGTTCCTATATCAGAGATGCTGCCGTTTGCGGGTAATTCACTTGCAAAACGGTACATATCATAACCCCCTTGCAAACCCATATAAAGCCCGTCTCTTAATACCAACGTACAAGAAGGAGGCGCTTTTTCACAGATCTTATTTTTTGAAACATCTGCAATACTGCCGGTAGACATCAATAACAATGAAACCACTGATATGCTGAGTGCCAACAATGAAATTCCTGGTTTATCCATTACAGTGGTGCTCCTTACAATTTAATCCCTAGCGAAAACATATAAACGTAATCTCTATATAAATTTTATACAGTTGCAGCGTGCATCTGCCGCCCAGACCATTATTGCAACATGAAATGGCTGCATAGGGCATGGCGGGCGAGATGTGACCTGGTCTGCTGCCAGCATAAACTCTACCTTAAATAAAAACTCTACTTTACAAAACATCCGGCGTATAAACAATCTTAACACCTTCATTTCGCATTTCTTCCAACGCATTCGCGATATCACCTTCGTGCAACTCAACACCCCGGCAGGCATCCACGATCACCGACGTATTAAAACCTAATTTTACAGCATCACGACAGGAATATTTAACACAATAATCCGTGGCAAGACCCATGATGTAAATATCCGTAATGTGGTTTTCCTTAAGATAAGCTGCTAAGCCAGTATCCCGCAGATGAGCATTATCGAAAAAAGTACTATAACTATCCACCGTTTTATCCATGCCTTTTAAAATGATTTTATTGATTTTTGACGTCTCTAAACTGGGATGAAATTCTGAACCATGGGTATATTGGATACAATGGTTTGGCCAAAGTGTTTGTTCTATTCCATCCATGATTATTACATCCCCTTCCCGTTTTCCTGGGTGGTTGGATGCAAAACTGACATGGTCTTTAGGATGCCAATCTTTGGTTGCAATAATGCGTTCAAATTTTTTCTGCAATTGATTAGCAAGAGGAATGACCGCATCACCATCCGGTACGGACAAATTTCCTCCTGGACAAAAATCGTTTTGTAAATCAACCATGATTAATGCTATGTTAGTATTCATACGGCTGTCCTAAGTGAATGTTTATATAAGCTGCTTTAAAATCCTCATAGGGACTGTCCTAAGTAAATGCCTGTTTAAGTGCTGTACTATAAACGTCCATACAGCTGTCCTAAATCAGTGTTCATCAGTTCATGTTCCTTTCCATATAAAAAACGAATATTATATGTCACTAGCGAATGACACATTGCCCACTTTATGACGATACCCATTCGCACAGGTATATTGTAACCATTAAATAATACTAAATAATACGCCATGAACACACCACACGCCATGACAAATTGTATTGTTGATCTTTCAGACCGGGGGCTACTTAAAGTCTCCGGCGATCGTGCCAAAGAACTGTTACAAGGGCAATTGACGTGCCATTTAGAGGAAATTACATCGTCACAAACACGATTAGGTGCACATTGCAATCCACACGGGCGAATCATCAGTTTTTTTAGGTTATTTTTTTATCAAAATAGCTATTATTTACTCATGCAAAGAGATCTTGTTCCTCTCGCGTTGACTGCTTTAAAAAAATACGCTGTTTTTTTTAAAGTAGCGTTGGAGGATGTCAGCAGTCAATATAGATGCATAGGCCATCAGGGTGATCAATTAGATCAATTTATTCAACCGATTGCGCAAGAAATCCATGCGCTCAGCAGCACACAAAACACAATTAACATTAAAATAGCTGATCAACTCTATGAAATTATTGGACATTTAGAGCAAATGGATCCGCTTTGGCAAATAGTGAGCAATACTATCCCCGTCAAGCCAGTAGACTACTGGAAAAGTTTAATGTTTACCCAAGGTGTCCCTGCCATCTACCCTGAAACCACTGAAAAATTTCTCCCGCACGACCTCAGCTTGCCCCAGTTAAACGCGATTAGTTTTTCCAAAGGTTGCTACACGGGACAGGAAATCATTGCGCGCATGCACTATCGAGGGAAAATCAAAAATTACCTGGCACAGGCCACTGTGCACAGTGACACACCGCCCCAATTAGCCCAGGATATTTACAATGATCATGGAACAGCAGGCCAGGTCGTTGATTTTTGTAAAACCGAGTATAATAGTTATCAAATGCTGATTGTCACCAACGAGGAGGGCCCATTGTATCTCGATCCTTTAAAAACTATTCATTTAATAAAAAAGGATACCTAGCAATGCCAACCCATTTACGTATAGCACTCGCGCAATTAAATCTTTTTGTCGGAGACATTCAAGGCAATCTGACAAAACTCATAAACACAGCCAACAAGGCAAAGGAGACACTCTCTGCCGATGTGATTGTATTTCCCGAATTAAGCATTACCGGCTACCCACCTGAAGACTTACTGTTTCGCAAAGAATTTATTACAGAAGCAGAAAACGCACTTCTCGAATTTAATTCAACCGTCAATGGCATTTATTGTCTGGTCGGTCATCCTAAAGCTACGCCGAATGGTTTATTGAATGCGTGCTCATTACTTTACAATGGAAAAATTATTGGGTGTTATGCGAAACAGCATTTACCGAATTACGGTGTCTTTGATGAATGCCGTTATTTTACTTCTGGACGTGGCCCGTGTGTTGTGCCAATCAAGGGAATACCGGTGGGCCTGATGATATGCGAAGATCTGTGGTATAACGCCCCTATCGAACAAGCAGCTGAGGCAGGGGCGCGGCTCATTATGTCACCCAATGCTTCACCGTTTGAAATTGATAAACATGAACAAAGACAGCTTACCCTCGCCCAACGTGCGGCCTTAGATCATTTACCCATTGTGTATGTAAATTGTGTGGGAGGACAAGACGAATTGCTCTTTGACGGCGGCTCGATGGTGGTTGATTCAGAAGGAAAAATTTGCCAGCATGCCGGTTTTTTTAAAGAAACAGTACTGCCAGTGGATTTCACTTTTTCTGAGAAGGATGTAAAAATACAAACGAGAGCATTTGAAGTGCCTGGCCGCGATGAACGCGCCTATCAAGCACTCGTCTTGGCCGTACACGATTATGTTAAACACAACCATTTTAAAGGAGCCATCGTCGGTGTATCGGGCGGTATTGATTCAGCGCTGACACTAGCTATTGCTGTTGATGCATTAGGAAAAGAAAATGTCACTGCTGTCTTGATGCCTTCACGCTATACGGCTGATATCAGCAATGAAGATGCGATCTTGCTGGCTAAAAATCTAGGGGTAAACTATGAAACGATTTCTATAGAACCTGTTTTTAACTGTTTTTTGGGAAATTTAAAGCCAGTATTTTCTAAAAAATTTTCTGCAAGCGTTTCAAATGACGAAGTAGATACAACTGAAGAAAACTTACAATCCCGTTGCCGCGGCGTTATTCTCATGGCCCTCTCAAACAAAACAGGCCGTATTGTTTTGACCACCGGCAATCGAAGTGAAATGGCTGTGGGTTATGCGACTTTATATGGTGACATGGCCGGCGGCTTCGCGGTACTTAAAGATGTTCCAAAAACACTGGTGTACAAACTCACCCACTACCGCAACCAATTAAATCCAGTGGTTCCCCAACGCATTATAGAACGGCCGCCAACGGCTGAACTTGCACCCGATCAACGGGATGAAGACAGCCTGCCGCCCTATCCTATTTTAGATAAAATTCTTTATCTTTATTTGAATGAGCAAAAAAGCATTGACGAAATAATCGCAGAAGGCATTTCTCGCGATGTTGTTCTTAACGTGATTCGTTTAATCCATAAAAATGAATATAAACGACGCCAAGCACCGATTGGCGCGCGCATTGATCATAACGCATTCGGCAGAGACAGGCGTTATCCTGTTTCGTCAGGGTTTAAGGGTTAGAGGTATCCCCGTAGCGAAGGGGATTTAGGTGTTAGGGCGGCACAGTGTGCCCTAATACCTAAATCCCATTTGCTACGGGTATAATGTGGATCATTATAAAAACAGGATGTACTATGGACTGCTTAAAATCAGTGAAGAAACTCTCCGTAGACGATATCACTCAACTACTGTCTGCATTGGCTCGGTTTCCCTATTTTGGCGGTTTTATATCACTTTTAAACTCGCTGTTAGATCTTTATGAACTGCTTGCCAATCTCATTAGAAAAAAAATTATCGAAAAAAAAGTGGTTGTCACCGCCGCTTTTTATTGTTTTTGTAGTCATGCATTAATAGGACTGGGTGGCTTGGTCCCTTTGGTGACACTTGCTGCATTTATGGTTGTACATCCCTGTATTATACCGCTGGCAGCACTGGTGCCTGTGGCAGCAGACCTTCATAAATTCTGTAAAATTACCCGCACGCTCGAACAAATGACAGAAGAAAATGAAATAACATTCAAGCGAAACCCGTCAACAGAAACATTAAAAACACTTAAAAAAACCAGAGAATTGCTTTATCAAGCAAAACGTGACCGTTTCATCAGCATCTGCCTGGTCATTGGAACAACATTGAGCGCGTTAGGATTGATATTTCCGCCCCTGCTCATGGCCGGCCTAGGGATTTCATTGACCAGTGCTTTATTAGGGTTTCTTGATAAACGGTATCATGTCAGCGAACGTATTTGCCGTTTTATTTTTGGCGAGAATACGATGGAAGAAGAGAGGCTTGTTAAAACAAACACGGCTGATGTATCAGCCGTTTCTTTTATCAAAAGAAATTTTCATTTTATTAATGCAGCGAATAATTCAGTACAAAACTCTCCTACAACCACTCTTCCTCCTCGATTAAAAAACTATAACAAGCAATATCCCGGATTATTATTTACAACCCAACAGCCCGTTTTATCCGTTACGCCAACGATGATTACAAAACGATTCATATACCCGTAGCGAATGGGATTAACGTTTCAGTCTCTCGAACACTGTGCGCCCTAACACCTAAATCCCATTCGCTACGGGTATATATGCACGCAGCCACTGAGAGAGGGTATAAAAACAGAGCCAAGCAAAAAAATGCAGGGACACTGAGGCCCTGCAC
>Ga0206994_1086_pt1 | contig 17651 bp, 10 predicted proteins | sample Alteio_BWMinCont_4_FD_153485 | JGI IMG/M metagenome (GOLD analysis project Ga0206994, IMG submission 153485) | Enriched cells from forest soil in Barre Woods Harvard Forest LTER site, Petersham, Massachusetts, United States -... | ecosystem: Environmental > Terrestrial > Soil > Temperate forest >...
TAGATTTCGTACAGTTATATCGCTGATAAGAGAAGGGAAGGAACATCAGTTTGAAGGGATTTGTGAAGGAACAATTACTACGGAACCGAGAGGTGAAAAAGGATTTGGATATGATCCGGTATTTACTCCGGATGGAAGTGAAAAAACTTTTGCGGAAATGAGTATTGAAGAAAAGAATAAATATAGCCACCGAAAAAAAGCAACACCTCATGTTAGTCTGGCCGTATTGTTTGCATCATTGATTATAGGCATTGTAGTTACATTAATTTCTTTTTATAGTTATAAAGAATGCCCATGTAAAAAATGTACAAAACCGCCAATAGCAGCTATTAATAATGACACTGAAAAGTATATCACTGTTGCGGGGCCTAATGGAGAGACTGTAAAAGTATCTTCAAAAATGTCTGCACTTACTGCATATATAGCTGATGATAAAAGTGAAATGAATATAGATGCAACAAATTCCGATTCCGATAAAAGTTTTTGGCGATCAAAATTTAAAGCATGGAGAGAAAAAATGTCACAGAATAGTGTAACACCATCTCTTACAAATTTTATGGATATAGTTGAATTGAGTAAAATTGTAAAAGAAAATTAATTAAAAGCTGATCTTACAACGTTTGCATATTGCCCTGCTTTATTAAGTATGTTTGCATTTAATTATGCAACTCTTCCATACAACCAGTAGAATTATCGTTACGTGTAGTAACCGTTTATCGCCTTTTTTACAACAAGAAATTATTGAATTGGGGTTTACTCCTGTACGTGTTTTTAAAACAGGAGTAGAGTTAAAAGGTACAATGGAAGATTGTATCCGACTCAATATGAACTTACGTTGCGCGAGCCAGGTATTATTTTCTATAAAAGAGTTTGAGGCATATAATGCAGATAAGTTGTACGATAATTTAGTTCAATTTTCATGGGAAGATATTTTAGAAGCGGATGGTTATTTTTCTATTACTAGTAATGTAGATAATGATACGATCAACAATTCCTTATATGCGAATGTAAAAGTGAAAGATGCTGTTGTTGATTATTTTAGAAATAAAACAGGTCAACGTCCTAACTCTGGACCCGAACTTGATAAAACAGTGATCCATTTATACTGGAAAGAATCGATAGCAGAACTATTTATTGATACTTCCGGAGAAACATTATCTAAACACGGCTACAGAAAGATTCCCGGCAAAGCACCAATGCTTGAGGCCTTAGCAGCGGCAACTTTATTAGCAACAAAATGGGATAGAAGATCTGCGTTTGTAAATCCGATGTGTGGGTCAGGTACTGTTGCTATTGAAGCTGCTTTATTAGCGACAAATAGAAAGCCGGGATTGTATCGTACCAACTATGCTTTTATGCATTTAGTTGGATATGATAAAGCATTTTATGAAAACTCACTACAACGACTAAACGAAGATATTATTGATGTGCCGAGATTGAAAATAATTGCGACAGATATTAGTGCAGACGCTATTAATGTAACTAAAATAAATGCAGGAGCAGCAGGAGTTACAGATTATATTGAATTTGGATTAGGAGATTTTGAAACAACAAATATTCCTGAAGATCAACCCGGCGTTATTTATTTTAATCCAGAATATGGAGATAGGTTAGGAGTAGAGACAGAGCTGGAAATTACCTACAAACGAATAGGTGATTTTATGAAAAAAAAATGCAAAGGATACACTGGTTATATTTTTACTGGCAATTTAGAATTAGGGAAAAAAATAGGTTTAAAACCAAGCAGAAGAATTGAATTTTACACGAGCAAAATTGATTGTCGTTTGTTTGAGTATGAGTTGTATGCGGGAACGAAGAGAACTGATAAGTAATATTGAAGATTGAATATTTACTTATTCAATCTTCAATATTACTTATCCTATTTGGTATCATATCCCCAAGTGATCAAAGTCGCCCCCCAGGTAAATCCGCCACCAAAAGCAGCCAATACTAGTTTGTCGCCTTTTTTTAATTGCTTTTCCCAATCCCATAAACATAATGGAACTGTTGCTGCTGTTGTGTTTCCGTAACGTTGAATGTTCAGCATTACTTTATCCAATGATAATCCCATACGGTTAGCAGTGGCATCAATAATTCTTTTATTGGCCTGATGTGGCACCAGCCATGCGATATCATCACCGGTTAAATTATTTCTTTGTAACAGGTCGTATGCGGCATCAGCCATGCTTTTAACAGCAGCTTTAAAAACTGTGGGCCCTTCTTGCCTGATGTAATGTTGTTTGTTCTGCACTGTTTCTATGGAAGCAGGGTGTAAGGAACCGCCAGCCTCCATTCTAAGAAAATTTCTTCCGGAACCATCACTTTTTAATAAGCTGTCTTGTACACCAATATTTTCTGTAGTAGGTTCTAGTAAAACAGCACCGGCACCATCTCCAAAAAGTATGCAGGTACTTCTGTCTGTATAATCAACAATGGCACTCATTTTATCGGCGCCAACAATCACAACCTTTTTATAGCGACCACTTTCTATTAACGCAGCTCCGGTAGTTAAGGCAAATAAAAAGCCGGAACAGGCGGCACTTAGATCGTATCCGAAAGCATTTACCGCACCGATCTTATCACAAACTATGTTAGCCGTTGAAGGGAAAACCATATCCGGTGTAACTGTAGCACATATCATGCAATCAATTTCTTCCGGAGCAATGCCTCTTTTCTTGCAAAGTTCCAATACAGCAGGAACTACCATATCGGAAGTAGCCAATCCATCGCCCTTTAAGATTCTTCTTTCTTCAACACCGGTCCTTGTTTTGATCCATTCATCATTGGTATCAACTATTTCTTCCAGCATTTTATTTGTCAACCGAAAATCAGGAACATACCCGCCAACAGCTGTTATAGCCGCATTGATTTTTTGCATCATGTATAAAGATTTTATAGCTTTTTGGTAATCATTCAATTAATGAATTAAAAGCGGGCAAAAATACAATAAAAAATTGTAGCGTTTATATCAAAGCGTAATTCATTAAAAATTATAGTAAGACATTGAATTTTAGTGCTTTCTCTGCTAAATTATCGTTACTTTCGTAGCTTCACTCTAACACATTATGTACGCATATTTGCAAGGAAAATTTACTTACAAGAGTCCTGCCCAGGTTTATGTTGATATAAACGGGGTTGGCTATGAGGTTAATATAAGTCTCAATACCTACTCCCATATCCAGTTATTGGATGAGGGGAAGCTGTATACGTACCTGCAGATCAAGGAGGATGGGCATATTTTATATGGTTTTTTTGATAAGATGGAAAAGGATATGTTCATCATGTTGATCGGTATATCGGGAGTTGGCGCTGCAACTGCAAGAATGATGTTATCTAGTTTAAAGCCGGATGAGATAAATAGGGCTATTGCTCAAGGCAACGTTAAGGTGCTGGAAGGAGTCAAAGGAATAGGGAAAAAGACGGCAGAGCGATTGATACTAGAATTGAAAGATAAAGTAGGAAAAATAATCTCAGACATCAATATACCAATAACAGCAAGTAGTAGTTTGCAGCAGGATGCCTTAAATGCGTTAATAGCATTAGGAATATCCAGGCAGCAGGCCGAGACATCGGTCCAGAAGCTTATTTTATCTGAACCATCTATAACCAATTTAGAAGAACTCATTAAAAAATCCCTAAAAGCTATTTAGAAGAAATCTACCTAAGACATTTACTGGATGTTGCTTAAAAGCAAATTAAATTTTAAGGGCGTAGGCTTCTCTTCTACACTGGTGCTGATGATTACATTTGTAATGATCGGTTTACCCGTTGCTGCACAAAATGGTGCAACAATCACGTCAAATTCGGCAGACAGTACAGCTCCCAATTATAATGATAGTCTGCATTTTCCAATACATGATCGTCGCGGAGATTTTATTAGCGACAATAAAAAAAGTACTTACGATCTTAATCAACCACCAAATATTGATGATTCTGTAGCGTACGATAACAAAACACAATTGTACACAGTGTATGAAAAAATAGGCGATAAATATTATCGTACACCAGTTACCTACACTTTTGATGAATATTGGAAGATGCGCGATCAGCAATCGCAGGACGATTATTTTCAGCAACGTGCTAATATTCTAACATTGCTGAATGATAAGAAGGCTACTCCTAAATTAAATGTGTATGACAATTTATTCAACAGGTTATTTGGCAACGGCAAAGTAAGTATTGCTCCGCAAGGGAATGTAGATGTGCGAATGGGTTATAAGGGACAGAATATTGAAAATCCTGCATTACCTGTTAATGCAAGAAAGACAGGAGGGCTTGATTTTGATGAGAGTGCCCAGGTAAATGTTAATGCTCAAATTGGCGATAAATTAAAGTTTCCCATTAATTACAATACGTTAGCAAATTTTGGACAGGATAATCAATTAAAACTTGATTACACCGGTTTAGACGATGAAATAATAAAACGCTTTGAAGCAGGCGATGTTAAATTTACTTTACCCACAACATTTATACAAGGCTCTCAACAATTGTTTGGTATAAAAACCCAATTGCAATTTGGTAAATTATATATTACAGCTGTTTTAGCGAATCAAAAATCACAAAAGCAGACAGTTAATTTGCAGGGGGGTGCTGCTGTGCAATCCATCAACATAAAAGCAGACGCTTATGATGAGAACAGACACTTTCTATTAGCACAATATTTTAGGGCGAATTATAACAAGGTAATGGCGAATCTCCCTGCTATTACCACACCTATACATATTCTACGTATGGAGGTATGGGTTACTAATCGTAATGGAACAACGCTTAATACGAGAGATGTTGTAGGGTTAATGGATCTTGGAGAAAGCAGCCCTTATCTTTCTTCAATTAATGTATTGAGTAATTTTCCGCCGGCATCTAATGGTGTTAACCCTCCATCAAATAACATTAATGACCTTTACAGTAAAGTAATAAATAACCCCAATAATCGTCAACCTGCACTTGTTGTAAATAATTTACAAAGTATGGGTTTAACACAGGTGCAGGACTTTGAACACACGTTTGCTCGTAAGCTAGATTCGACTCAATATATTTTTAATCCGCAGATAGGATATTTATCGCTTAGCTCTCCGTTACAACCAAATGATGTTTTAGGAGTAGCTTATCAATATTCTTATAATGGGCAAATTTATCAGGTGGGTGAATTTTCGAATGATGTACCACCGGATACTACGGCTGGAGCCGTATCGCAGGTATTGTTTCTTAAATTATTAAAAGCTACGTCGCAAAGAACCAATTTGCCGCTATGGCAATTAATGATGAAAAACGTTTACTCTATTGGGTATGGTACATTGTCACCAACAGATTTTAATTTGAATGTACTTTATCAGGAGCCTAGTTTAGGTACCAAAACATATGTACCGTTTGGTGATAAAAATCAGGGTGCACCTATTATATCGTTGCTTAATTTAGACAGGCTTGATAAGCAGCTTGATCCACAGCCGGATGGGGTATTTGATTATGTTGAAGGATATACGGTGATATCGCAATATAGCAGGATCGTGTTTCCGGTGTTGCAACCTTTTGGTCGAGATCTTGCTTCGCAGATATATACTACCGTACCATCTACCGCAAAAGATTCTTTGTTTTATGCTTTGTATGATTCAGTTAAGGTAGTGGCGCAACAATATCCTAACCTCGACAGGTTTGTACTGCAGGGGTCTGCTCATACTTCCGGTTCTTCTGATATTAGCATTGGGTACAATATTCCTCGTGGGTCCGTAACTGTTACTGCGGGAGGACAAACATTAGTTGAGAATGTTGATTATAATATTAACTATGATCTGGGAACAATTAAAATTATTAACCAGGCAATTTTAAATGCAGGAATACCGGTACAGGTAAACTTTGAGAACAATGCCTCATTTGGTATTCAGCAGAAAAATTACATGGGGCTGCGGTTAGATTATAAAGTGATCAATAAGTTAAATGAACAATTAGCACTAGGTGGAACAATTGTTCGGTTAGGAGAGAAACCATTTTTTACGAAAGTTAATTACGGTGAGGATCCTATACGAAATACGATGTATGGTTTAGATGCGACCTATCATAAAAGTTTACCAAGGCTTACTAAAATATTAGATAAGTTACCCAATTTTAATTCAGCGGCGCCTTCAAGTATTACGGCTTATGGCGAAGGCGCCTATTTAAAACCCGGCCATGCTCCACAAATCGGAAAAGGGGCTGCAGGGGCTGTTGATATTGATGATTTTGAAGGAAGTACATCGGGTATTGATTTGCGTTTTCCTTCAACAAGTTGGGCACTGGCATCAACGCCTTATAATTCACCGGATGCGAATGGCAATATCATGTTTCCCGAAGCAGCTTTAAATGATGATATCAGGTATGGAGAAAACAGGGCGAAAATTGCCTGGTATCAAATTGATCCTACTTTACAACAGGCTTCATCATCAGTATCTACAACTCAATTAAGTGATCCGAGAGTACGTGCTGTTTACCAGACAGAACTATTTCCGCAAATGACGACGGATTTTGGTCAGAGCCAACTTACAACCTTTGATCTTGCTTATTACCCAACAGATAAAGGGCCATACAACTATGCCGCTGATGCTGCTGATGTGGACGCGAATAATAAATTAATAAATCCCGCAAAGCGCTGGGGTGGCTTAATGCGTAGTATTGATCAAACAGATTTTGAAACAGCGAATGTGGAATTCATAGAATTTTGGGTGCAAAATCCTTTCATTCAAGATTCTTTATCTGCCGGAGGTAAATTGTATTTTAACCTTGGTAATATTTCTGAAGATATCTTGAAAGACGGGAAACGTTTTTATGAAAATGGGCTACCGACACCCAGCATTCCTGCGCAAGTTGATACATCTGTATGGGGTAGAATACCACTGAACCCGGTACAGGTTACCAATGCATTTAGTAATGATCCAAACGATAGGGCATACCAGGATGTTGGACTTGATGGTTTAAATGATGACTCTGAAAGATTATGGCACCAATCTTATTTAGCTCAATTACATAGCCTTGTTACGAATTCTGCCGCTATGCAGCAAGTTCAAAATGATCCTTCGCTGGATGATTATTTGAATTACCAGGATCCATCTATTCCTGCCGGTACAGGAATATTAGGGAGATATAAAAACTTTAATAATCCAGAAGGGAACTCTCCTGTAAATACAGGAAATACAACAACTGCGGCTACCATTTATCCTGATGCAGAAGATCTTGACAGAGACAATACACTTAACCAGGATGAAGAATATTTTCAATACGCGGTAGATCTGAAACCAAGTACCGATCCTGAAATGGAGATCGGTAGCAATTTTATTGTCGATAAAAAAATAGTAGCCGTTACTTACGCCAATGGTACACAGGGTAGTGAGGTTTGGTACCAGTTTCGTATTCCTATTACATCTTACCAAAGTAAAGTAGGTAACCTGCCCGATTTTAGCTCTATACGATTTATGCGTATGTTTATGACAGGGTTTTCTGATAGTGTTGTTGTACGTTTTGGTGAGCTTCAGTTAACAAGAAACTCCTGGCGCAATTTTCAATATACTATTGACAGCAGTGGTAATTATAATCCTATTACTACAGCCGCAACATTCAATGTAGGTGCCGTAAATATTATTAATGATGACCAGCGTACTCCATTTCCGTATCGTACCCCAAAAGATATTCAAAGACAGCAATCGCAAAGTGCTAATGGTGTTGTACTGTTACAAAATGAACAAAGTATGACGTTGCAAGTATGTGGTCTTGCACAAAACGATTCAAGAGGTGTTTTTCAAACCTTCCCTAATCTGGATATGCGTCAATATGGTAATTTAGCAATGTATGTTCACGCAGAAGCTGATCCATCGGATATTACATTGCGAGACAAAGATCTTACTGCAGTGATTCGTATAGGATCAGATTTTGTTAATAATTATTATCAGATACGTATTCCTTTATATTTAACGCCTTCCGCAGCGGCATCATTAAATCCTGATTCGGATGACTATAACGACACTTTGTGGCGAGCCATTAATGCTTTAGACCTGAACTTATCGCTATTGCCTAATTTAAAACAGACAAGAAATTTAACAGATAGCCCTCTTACAAAAATATATAGCCAAATACAACCTAACGGTCAGGAGTACTCGGTAATGGGTAATCCTAATTTAGGAGCCGTATCGGGTATATTGATCAGTATTGAAAATACAAATGCGGCAACTGCATGCGGACAAGTATGGGTAGATGAATTGCGATTGTCGAATATTAATGAACATGGAGCCTGGGCCGCAATGGGCAGGGTTGATATGACATTGGCCGATCTGGGAACAATAACTGCATCTGCAACACATCATAGTGTTGGCTGGGGTACAATAGAGCAAAGTGCAAACCAGCGTGCTAAGGATGATCTTACTCAATTTGATGTAGCCACTAATCTGGAGTTAGGAAAGTTACTGCCAAAGAAAGTCGCTATTTCTATACCTGTATATGCCAGTTATTCCCAGTCTGTAAGCAAGCCTGAATATGATCCTTACAACCTTGATATTAAATTACAAAGTGAATTAGCTGTAGTAAGATCGGCTGCGCAAAGAGATTCTATTAAAAATGCAGCGATTAGTTTTACAAGTACTACAACAGTCAATTTTACTAATGTACATAAAATTAAACCCGCAGATAGGAAGCCCAGAATATATGATATTTCTAATTTCAGTATTAGTTATTCGTACATTACTATCAATGCGCATAATCCAATTGTGCAAAGCAGCCAGATAACAAGAAACAGGGGAGGACTGGCATATAATTTTGCCATAGCACCAAAATATATTGAGCCATTTAAAAAGATGAAGTTTTTTAAAAAGACGAGAGGGCATTGGTTCGATCTGCTAAGAGATTTTAATTTTAATCCACTGCCATCACAAATAAGTTTTAAGGCTGATATTCAGGAGCAGTTTGGTGTTACCCACCAACGTAGTATAGGAACTAACTTATACAATATACCCGAGACATACAATAACTATTTTACGTTTGAAAGAGATTACCTGGTACGCTGGAATTTAGCACGTTCGATAAATTTTAATTTAAATGCAGTTAATAATTCAACGATAGATCAACCTTATGGTCGCCCTGATACCAAAGCAAAAAAGGATACCATTTGGCAAAATTTATTGAATGGGGGAAGAAATGTTTTGTACAATCAAACAACTAATTTCTCTTATACCCTTCCTACATCTAAGTTTCCGTTAGTAGACTGGACAACAGTAAGTCTAAAATATCAGGCTACTTATAGTTGGGTAGGTGCATCCCGAATCGCACTCAACTTAGGTAATATTTTAGAAAATGGTCAGCAGGAAGAAGCTACTGTGCAATTAGATTTTAATAAGCTGTATAATAAATTTAAATTCTTCCGCGCTATAAATTTACCAAGACCTACTAATCCTAATAAAACTATCAAGACTAGAACGGATACTGTTTTCAGGCATATCATGGTAAATGGCATTCGGCAAAAAGAAGTAAAACGTTTGAAAGTTGTAACAATACCCGATCCTAAGGCTATGCCTGATGTAGGTACTTTTGGAAGAATAATAGGTCGTGTATTGTCAAGTGTAAAACAAGTGAGTTTTTCTTTTTCAGAAAATGCTAATACCAGATTACCGGGTTATATGGATAGCACGCAGGCTTTGGGTCAAAACTGGCGAAGTATGGAGCCGGGGTTACCTTTTATTTTAGGTGCGCAGCCTGATAGTAATTGGTTGAACAATGCTGCCAAAAAAGGATTGATATCAAGAGATAGTACATTTAATAATCTGTTTCAACAAACATTTAATCAACGGATAACCCTCTCTGCGCAAATTCAACCTGTAAAAGATTTTACACTTACTATTAGTTTCAGTAAAACCTTGAATAAAAATTATTCAGAACTATTTAAAGACACAACAGGCACAGGAAATAACTTTGGTCATTTGAGTCCTTATGCCGGTGGCGGTTATGATATTAGTTACGCATCATACAAAACCTTGTTTGGAAAGTTTGATCCTAACACCGTGTCGTCGACATTTTTAAAATTTCAGGATGCCAGACTTGTAGTCTCTCAACGAATAGGGTCCGTCAATAAGTATAATGTGTATGGTATTAATGGTGCCAGCACAACTCCAGATGCATCGGGCTATTATTACGGTTATGGCAGATATTCAACAGATGTTTTGATCCCTGCATTTATTGCAGCCTATAGCGGACAAGATCCGCATAAAGTTGCTTTAATAAGCGAACAAAACCCTAACATAAAATATAATCCTTTTCATGGAATGATACCAAAGCCAAATTGGAAGCTTACCTACAGTGGATTAAGTAAAGTAAAACCATTGAATAAAATATTTACTAATGTTACATTAACAAATGGCTATAGTGGGACATTGAGTATGGATGGGTTTACATCTGCTTTAAATTACCTGGATGAATCGCGATATGGATATCCTTCTTTTTATGATACAACATCTAGAAACTATGTACCGTATTTTCTTGTTCCTAATATAACAATACAAGAATCTTTCTCTCCTTTAATAGGTATAGACGTAACGCTTGTAAATAAACTGCAGGCTAAATTTTCATACAGTAAGTCACGTACACTAAGTTTAAGCCTATCGAATTTTCAATTAGCTGAAACGCGTTCAACATCTTACACGATCGGCGCGGGGTATAGTAAACGTGGAATAAAATTGTTGGCGGGATTAAAATTGCCTAAAATATTAAGTGCAAGTGGAGGATCTAAATTGGATAATACAATGACTTTCCGTTTTGATCTAAAAGTAACGGATAATGTATCGTCAAATAGCGTGCTGGACGCAGGAACCAGTTATGCAACAAGTGGAAGCAGGGAAATTTCTCTATCTCCTACAGTTGATTATATTTTAAGTAATAGGGTCGATCTGAAATTATATTTTACCCGTGATAGGATAATTCCATACATATCCACAAGTGTACCAATTACAAATACTAAAGCGGGTGTGCAGATAAGAATTTCGTTGGCTCCAACTCCGTTAAAAACAACAGTGCCATTGCCAAAATAAATGTTAGCGAGTTCTTTTTAATAACATCACATACCCGCACATTTTCTTTTTCTTTTTATTAACCTGTAAAGGTTTGATCATATAATATTGAGAAGCATCAGGTATAAAAGAGTAACTGATCGTATTATAATCCGCATCACCCAAACTCTTTTTTTGATACACAAGTTGTTTTTCATCCGCATCGTATATTCTTACCTCATATAATACAGAAGAAGGATCGCCAATAAATATAAATTGATACCATTCACCTTTATTCAATGGTAAAACAATTGGCAATTCATATTGACTTTCCATACTAACAGAAGTTTCTTTCAGTAATATAAAACCTTGTCTGGTGAATTGATCCCTTATACTATCAGCCTGATGTATTATTACTGAATCAACGCAATCTGAGAGAGCAACTGTTTTTTGCCCATAACTTTTTGGGCTAAACAAAAAAGAGATAAACAATATGGCAGACAAAGGGAAATGTTTCATAACTCTTCAATTACAACGTGGATAATAAATTTACGGAAAATATGGGTGTTTTCCCCATTTAAAATGATGATTAATCTACGAAGGAGTCTAGAAAATGGATTTATAGAAAGATTTCTACAAATGATCAATGGTTAGTTATTTGTTGCCTGAAGAAAATCAAATAAAATTTTATTTGATTTGTCTTTTTCTTCCCACATTCCCATGTGCGCGCTATCTTTTAATATGAATACGTATGATAACTGAGGTAAATAGCATTGCTTTAACGATATATCCAATGGAACAGCCTTATCATTTTCACCAATAATAAATAATACAGGTTTGGTGAAATGCAGTAAAATTGAGGTTCTGTCAGGCCGATTTATCATTGCTTCGTAGTAGCGAATTAGAACTTCTTCTACAAAGTTTTTTCCATTATCGACCAATGAATTAATCTTGTTTGAGTGTTTTTGGGTAAAAAGAGAAGCAAATAAACCGGGCGTAGTAGCTTTTATAAATTCGTAAGCACCATTCGTTCTAATAAAGTCGATCGATTTTGATCTTGCTTGTTTTTTTTCTTCTGTATCTGCAAAGGCAGATGAATGAAACAATCCCAAACCATTTAATAATTGCGGATGTTTTTCTGCTAATGCTAATGTGATATAACCACCAAGACTATGACCTATTGTAGTACAATTAGTTATTTGTTCTTCATCTAAAATAGCTTTTATAGATCCTGCTAACGAATCAATATTATTTATCCAATCAGCCATAGAAGATCGGCCACTGCCGGGAATATCTGGAACAATTACTTGATAGTGATCTTTTAAAAAATCAGTTTGATATTGCCACACGTTTCCGTCTTCTGCAAACCCATGTAAAAATAATATGGGTTTTCCTTTACCAATGATCTTGTAATAGATCTCGCAACCTTTATAATTTATTTTTTTATGCTGCATTATTTAGTGTGTTCGTAGGCATTATACATCTTGCTGTGCTTCTATAAATTAACAATAGTACAATTGGCAGCAACGCATTATTCATTTGTTGCGGTAAGAAGAACCATATTAGTAATAGCAATGCTAAGAAGATGGCAGTAAAGCCAAAGTACTTTTTAACAAAATTCTTTTTGCTGCTAACAAAAAAAGCAATGATGAAATGTGTTGGCCATGCCCATAATAAGTTATAATTGTCTTTACACAAAGAATGATCGGTACAGATCCACATAAAAATGAAGAGGATACCAAAAAAGCCTACTGAGAAAAATAACAATCCATCAAAACTTAATAAAAAATTTCGCGCAAATGGGGCAGGGTTGAAGCTGAATACAACAACGATCAATAACAATAACCAGAAAACCAATGTTGGAGAAAAAATAAAGAATGAAGTTTTTTGTTTTGCCGATGGACAAAGTTCTGTTTTGGTCAGTACTAATTTTCTACTGCTTTTGCAACTATCAAAAGTCATCATCAGGTTATCTGGTAAAAATTGTGATTGAGCAGTTGTCATCACATCATCACACGGTTTGCCTAGTAACAGATCGATACCGAGTTTACACCAATCTTTATCATTTCTATCTAAATATAAATGTATAGCTTGTCTGAATGTAGTACCTGCTGGCATTGCAGGAATGAAAATAATACGTGCCGTATCGTTATTGATAATAATATCACGGTTTCTTGTAGTGCAGTTATCAAAGAAGAAATCGTATTTATAATACCTGTTTTCGGGTTTTATATTTTCAAATAACGCCTTTTCTATATTTATTTTTTCTGCACCATCGAGATTCAAAACCTGTTCAGTAATGCCGCGATTAGTATTCTGATATTCGCTTTCAAAACCCGGATCATCACCATCAGGATAAAAACTTTGACAATCTACGAAGTAGGGCAACTTCCCCCTGATAAATTTCAGGTAAAAACTATTATCCGTAAATTCAAAATTGCCATAGCTGAAAACGACATCCATTAAGGGATCTGTTGATCTTAATCTACTGCTATCAATTATTCTAATGGCACTATGTCCAAATGTTGAATACAATTCTTCGCCGGGAGTACAGGTAAGTAGAGAGATGCGGATGTGAGAAGAGTCTTGTGCTATTGCAATGTTTGGTATTCCTAAATAAGAAATAAGAAATAAGAAATAAGGAATAAGAAAGTTATGAAGTTTTCTGTTTCGCATTCGTCTTTATAATTTATTAAAATAAACCAAAAATCGGCAGAGTACAACTCTACCGATTTTAAATTTGTATAAATAGTATTAAACTTCCCAATTCTCCCTTCAGGGGCAGGGGGTTATTACCTTGAATAATTCGGAGCTTCTTTCGTAATAGCCACATCATGCGCATGACTTTCTTTCATACCTGAGCTTGTTATTTTTACAAAAGTTGCTGATTGCAGATCTTTAATTGTTTTAGCACCACAGTAACCCATACCTGCACGTAAGCCGCCGGTGTATTGATGTACGATCTCTCTCAATGGTCCTTTAAATGCAACACGACCTTCAATTCCTTCCGGAACAAATTTCTTGATATCATCTTCAGGATCCTGGAAATAACGATCACTGCTGCCTTGAGACATAGCGCCTAACGAACCCATACCACGGTATTGTTTAAATCTACGTCCTTCGTAAATTATAGTTTCACCCGGACTTTCTTCTGTACCTGCAAACACATTACCCATCATCACGCATTGCGCACCTGCTGCCAATGCTTTCACCATATCACCTGTGTAACGAATACCTCCATCGCTAATGATAGAAACATTTTTACCTTTTAAAGCTTTAGCAGCCTCCATTACTGCAGTGATTTGTGGAACGCCTGTGCCTGCAACAATTCTTGTAGTACAGATAGAACCAGGTCCTATTCCTACTTTAACGGCATCAGCACCAGCATCAGCTAATGCTTTTGCGCCTGCGCCTGTACCAACATTACCTGCAATTACCTGCAAACCTTTAAAATTTTTCTTAACTGCTTTTAATGTATCGATCACACCTTTTGTATGTCCGTGTGCGCTATCTAAACAAATAACATCCACACCTGCTTTGTGTAAAGCGGCAACTCTGTCTAATGTATCTTTTGTAATACCAACGCCTGCACCAACTAATAAACGACCAAACGAATCTTTAATAGAATTAGGGTGGCTTGTTAATTTTAAAATATCACCGAATGTTACCAAGCCAATTAATTTGCCTGATTTATTTACTACCGGTAATTTTTCAATTTTATTTTTCTTGAAGATGAGTTCTGCTTTTTTTAAGATCGGTTCCTTCCGGAGCAGTGATCAAATTATCTTTTGTCATTACGGCACCAACTTTTTGCGCGTAATTTGTTTCAAAGCGCAGATCACGATTGGTTAAAATACCAACTAATTTATTTTGCGCATCAACAATAGGAATACCACCAATTTTATTTTCTTTCATAATACGCAAAGCTTCGCCAATAGTTGCATCGGGTGTAAGCGTTACTGGATCTAATATCAATCCGTTCTCACTACGTTTTACTTTACGAACCTGGTCGGCTTGTTTATCGATACTCATATTCTTATGCAGAATACCTAATCCACCTTCACGAGCCAATGCAATAGCCAGTTGTGCTTCCGTAACAGTATCCATCGCTGCGCTCAGCATCGGAACATTTAATGTAATTGTTTTAGTAAGCTGTGTAGTAATTTTTACATCTCTTGGTAAAACATCAGAATAGGCGGGCATTAGAAGTACGTCATCAAACGTTAAGCCTTCGCCGAAAAAATGAGCACCTTTGTGCTGCTTCGAGGAGTTATTTATTGTTGCCATGTGCAAAGATATGATGACTAATTAAAAAGGGAAAATAATTTTTGTTGGTGGCTTATTTGGCTTGAATTGTCATCGTTATGTTATAGTAATCCCTAGATTATAAGAGCTGGTGTTCACTATATTTTTATCGTGTTTTAGTATTAAGAAGAGTTTTCAAGCCAGTTTTATATATTTGATCATAACAAATAATAATATAAACCATAATTTTTAATATGATTATACCCTATGATCCAATACTAGATTTAAGAGATTATAAGTATCCTACTTTAGAACTATTGAACAAAAATGCAAATACAGATAGGGAAGTAGTTACTAGATATATGGAATTTTGTAAAGACATAATTCTTAATGTATTAAAGCAACATAATATTTTCTTAAAGAAAATTAGTTTAGCCGAAGGACCAACATTACTAATCTATGAAATTTTCCTTCCACCAGGTGTTACTATTGCAAGGGTTAAAAATTTAAAAGATGAATTTGCATTAAATTTAAAAGTGACAAATATTCAAATCCAATCCATTCTTGATAAGGGTTGTGTAGGAATAGAAATTCCTAATATTTATAAAGAATTTGTAAGATTAAGGACTTTGCTTTCATCTGATCTTTTTATTAAAAGTGATTATGCTTTACCAATTGCAATTGGTAAAAGAATGAATAATGAAAATTTTATTGTTGACTTAGCCGCTATACCCAACTTATTAATCGCAGGATCAACAGGGCAAGGGAAATCGGTTTGTATAGATTCTATTATATTATCTCTTTTATATACTAAGCATCCTTCACAACTAAAATTAGTATTAATTGATCCCAAGAAAGTAGAACTAAATGTATATCACAAAATTGAAAAACATTTTTTAGCTAAACTCCCTGGTGAAAGGGATATTATTGTCAGCGATTCGACTAAAATAATTAATACATTAATTGCGCTATGTCGTGAAATGGATACTAGGTATGATTTAATGAAAGCAGCACAAGTAAAGAATATAATTGAATACAATAAAAAATTTATTAATCGATTATTAAATCCTGAATTTGGTCACCAATATTTACCCTTTATAGTTTTAATTATTAGTGAATTTGCTGATTTTATTGGCAATTTTGGAAAAGAAGTTGAAACACCAATGGCTCATTTAGCTCAGTTATCTCGTAGTGTAGGTATTCACCTCATTATTGTCACGCAACGGCCTTCAATTAATGTCATTAGTGGATCGATTAAAGCAAATTTTGATGCTCGAATAGCTTTTCGGGTTCCTATGCAGACAGATTCACGGGCAATATTAGATATTGAAGGAGCCGAAAAACTGAGTGGAAATGGAGATATGATAGCTTCATTTAATGGAGAAAAAATACGTTTACAAGGAGCATATGTTAATACCGATGAAGTCGAGAAAGTAGTTACATTTATTAGTAATCAAAGGGGATATGCTGAGGCTTTTTTATTACCTGATACAGGTAGCGTTGAGAAAGATTTCGATATCAACGATAAAGATTCTTTATTTGAAGATGCTGCAAGATTAATAGTGAATTGTCAAGTTGGAAGTACCTCTTTGTTACAACGTCGTATGAAAATAGGGTATAATCGATCTAGTCGTTTAATGGATCAATTAGAAGCTTCAGGTATAGTTGGACCGACACAAAATAATAGTTTAAGAGAAGTATATATAAAAACTGAACAGGATTTGATCGAACATCTTGAAAAATAGAGTGAATAAATTATTTAATGTTGTTAGTATATTCAAACCTATGCCGCATATCTGCGCTAGTGATTGCTGTTGGTATGTTCACGAACATTATCTACCCGACACACACAACAACGACAATGAATAAGTAATACATTCATTTCTCCACTACCTTTTTTTTATTTCCAATAAACAATTACATTTACGCTGATAAAAAATTATTAGCGTTAGCTGATTTTAGGGTAAGAAAAACTGGTACTTTTTAAAAGCCCCTAGATAAAATCGAGCGATACGCCTATCCGTATAGGCGTGGGCTTAGTTTATTTGGGGCGTGGTATACCAGTACCTTCTTACCAGTAGGCTAGTGTCCCACGCTTTTTTTACGTACCTGCTTTGAGGGACTGAAGCAACAGCCTTAACTTATGAAACTGTATAGAATTATTACCGTATTGCTTGCTATAGCAATTTTAATAGCCATGATCCTCGCTATAAAAAAAGAAGATAAAAGTATGATATACTTTAGGAATGCACCACCTATAAAGCGCGATATTTTGCCTTATGGGGATTGATCAGGGATTAAAAAGCCCGATAGCTTTGAGTTTGGCTTGTTGTTCTACCAGCTTTTGCAAGCCAATTGTACGTGCTCATTACTACCGGGGTATATATTTCTGCAAAAATCAGGTGTTATTTTGCA
>Ga0206994_1087_pt1 | contig 17595 bp, 15 predicted proteins | sample Alteio_BWMinCont_4_FD_153485 | JGI IMG/M metagenome (GOLD analysis project Ga0206994, IMG submission 153485) | Enriched cells from forest soil in Barre Woods Harvard Forest LTER site, Petersham, Massachusetts, United States -... | ecosystem: Environmental > Terrestrial > Soil > Temperate forest >...
CTCAGAATCCTTGATCGTCATCTGGGATGAAGGCACTATTTGCACACCTTCAATCATTTGTGGCACAGCCTTCAAAAATTCAGATCTATTGGTATATTCAGTTTGCGCACTAACCAAAGTAGAGAACAAAAACATGGACATTGCTAATGAAGTTTTTTTCATTTCTACGAAACCTCAATTAAAATTCAAAATTAATTGTTAAATTTGGTGGAACAGTATCATACTACTACATTATGATTCAATTAAATTTTTTAGGTATTATCGCTATTTATGAAAAAACAAATCACTTTAGTCATCCTTGGATGCATGATTGTTATCTTGGCCGGCTGCGCGAACCACCGCATTTCACCCCGCATAGGTGATGAAGCACTCCAAGAAACCTGGATGCAGCAGGTAAATACTTATCCCGCCAACTGGGTCAAGAATGTGGATCCCTGGTTTTTAACAGGCGAAGCCGCTGTTCCAGAAAAAAACACGACGATCTTAGAAATTAAAAGCCCAAGCATAGTTGCATCAAATTTTAACAGCATTGCGGTCAGTGGCAATTTTCAAGTCCAAATTGTCGGCGGCCAAGATGCCAATAGCGTTTTTATTTATGGCCCGACAGAAATGGTCAAACTGGTCACGGTGGAGGTCTTCAATAATCGATTACAAATACGGCAAAATGAACCGGAGAAAGATAAAATCCGTAAAGTCATTGTGCGGGTGGGTGTGCGCCAATTAAACCTGCTGGAAAATAAAGGCAATAGCCTGATACTCGGCCGCGGGATCACCAGCCATGAGTTAGTTGTGACCGCCAATGGCAGCGGTTCTATTTATTTGGAGGGTGATATGAATTTGACGCGCCTGGAGAACACAGGCACGGGCACGATTACTGTTTTAGGAGCAAAAACGCAATCCTTAAAAATGACGGTAATTGGCAGCGGCAGCGCGAATGTCAGCGGCCAGGTAGGCATTGAAAACCTTCTGCATAAAGGAGACGGGGCTGTCAACATCATCGGTGCTGACAGTGATCATGTCTGTATCACTGCTGCAGGTGCTGGCACCACCACTATTTTTGGTTATATTAATTTAAAGGAAGTCATGGCCAGTGACACAAGCCGTGTCTATGTGTACTGGGTCTATAGCAGCAAAATTAATGTAATAGCGAGAGGAAAAGCCATCGTGGGACTGGCCGGTACAGCCGCCAATATGTCTATTGAACTGAGCAACCAATCCTGCTTTCAGGGTGAACATATGCGCAGCTGTAATATCTATATTAAAACGAAAGACAACGCACATGCCGATGTTGCGGCTGACCTGAAAATTTTTGCATCGTCTGAAAATAAAAGCAGCATCTACTACTTTGGGTCGCCTGAAATTCTTTCGCGTTTAAATGCGCAACAATCCGCGATACTTCCCTTAGGGCCGTATTTAATTCCTCGCTGCGCAGAAAACCCTTGTACGTTTATTCCACCCTCGTTTTGCGGGCCTGTGAAGGAAAAAGTGACCCCTGATCCGCTGTTTTAAAACCAATGAATTTTTTGATTATAACCCTAGCAATGTGGGTGATAACTTTTTTTAATCAGATTGGTTCTTATAAATATCAAAAAACATAAGAGGATTTTCATCCGCAATGTTAGATTCAATGTTTAACAATTCAAACCCTTGATGTTCATAAAACAGTACAGAATCGCGCTTTGCGTCGACCACTAAAAACCGACAACCAACATGCGGCATGATCATTTTTCTTACTAAAATCGCACACCATTGCACTACCATACGACCGTAGCCTTTTCCTTGCAATGATTTATCGATAGCCAAACGAGCGATTTTTATTGCAGGAAATGCTTCATATTTAGCTGTTGCTGAAATTTCTCGCGGCTTTTGGTTCTCATTCAAAACAATTTCACTACTCATTAAAGTAACATAACCCCATGCTCGCCCTGGTTTTGCATCAACCTCTGCTAATACATACGTTTTAGCAATATCATATTGATGGAAATCAAGCGCTGCTCTTTTTAAAAAAATTTTGAGAGGAGTATAGTTTGCATTACCGAGGGATAACTTACCTAATTGATCATCTGTGTGGATCAGACGAAGTTCTAATTCTTTTGGGAGATCCATAATAAAATTATATTCCAATAGTACTTAAATATACCTTTAAGTGTTCATTATTTACTAAGAAATTCCGATATACTCGTAGCGAATGGGATTGAGGTGTTAGGGCGCACAGTGTGATGCCATAACAACTCAATCCCTTTCGCTGTGGGCATAAACTAAGAATCGTTTTTAGGCCGCAAAATAACCCGGCCTGTTTTTTGGTATTCTTTTAACAGCTTTTCACCAAGACGCAAAGTCTCCTGGGCACGGGGATTTGGCTTCGCATTCTTTACTTGATCCAGAAAGGCATCGGCATCTTTGCCTGATAAACGCCAGCCGGAGAATGTGGATGTTTTAATAGCCATAGTTACGCCATTTATTTATATCACTTTAATAGTATACTACATTTTACTCGATTTCATTGCTTTTTAGCAAGTTAAACAACGCATCAAACCAATAAAATTACTTAACAAAAAATCTTTGTTTTTCAAGGTCCTTCATAACTTTATCTTTACTATACCCGCAGCGAATGGGATTGAGGTGTTAGGGCACACAGTGTGATACCCTAACACCTCAATCCCATTCGCTGCGGGTATTATAAATATAGCCTTGATCGCAGTCTCGCCCGCCGATGCTCAACAACTACAACCTTTGCTTAACACACCACGCCGCCATCTGTGCCAATATGTTTGAAACAGCACGGTTCGCTGCAACCACACCGCCATAAGGTGTCCTTTGCGGGGCTGTTTCAACCACAGTAAATTCATGGGTTGCAATAACACGATTGGTGGTTGTTTTAATTAATTGTGCGCGTAATTTAACATTCACCACACTGCGGCCGGCGAAAAACGCTTGGTTAAACTCAAGAATTTCAGTCTGTAAAACATAATTATAAGCACCCAGTGCACCCGTTCCACCGACTGAACGGAAATAATGTGTCTTCTGTAATGTTTCAACCATCAAAGGCTGCAGCATTTGAGACGGTGTTGCAGCCCAACGATTTTTGGCAAAATAACTAATTTGATAGGGTTTTTCTGTATAGGCCATTGCAGTCGTATTATAAATAGTACTGGCCTCAGGTTGCGCTACTAAAATCGAAATGCCCCGCGTCTTTTTTTTGACAACCGTATGCGGCACTGAATCGATAAGATATTCATTTTGCGACTCAATCTGCACAGGTGAAAACACAGAACAGGCTGACAATAGACTGGTCATGCAAATCATTCCCGCCATGGCCGCTAAGAAAAATGCATTTCTCATTAAAGCCAACATAGATACCTCACTTTTTTTCACCCGTTCTAACACCAATGCCCATAACGAATAGAACTGTGCGCCCAAACACTGTGTTCCCTCCGCTACGGATACAACTCTTCACTATTTTTCTCCCGGTCCTAACGGTTGTGGTGTTTTCCCACGAATGATGACCGAAGGGTTCTGCTTCAATTCCAGGCTCACCGCATTCATATTATTCATCACAGAATTCATGTTCGAGATCGCTTGATTGGCAGCCGGTAATGTTTGTCTATTCAATGTATCCAGCATGTAATAACTGTTCTGAATAAGCGGTGATAACTTTTGCGTTGCAGTCGTTAGATTTTGTAAAACATTACTAAAATGTTGAATGTTTTTATCATCCAATAATTTTTGCATTTGTGTACTGACCGCGTTCACTGAAACACTGACATCATGAAAACTTGCATTCAACTGTGTGAGCGCCTGGTCAAAACGCATCAATAACGAAGGGGCTGTTTTTATCACAGGATAAGGCTCGCCCGGCTTCGCCCGCAGTAAAATTCGGCTGGTCCCTTTATCACGCAAAGCAATAAATGTCACCCCCGTTAATCCTCTCATATTCAACGTGGCTGTTGTATCTTCTGTAATGGGAGTAGAGCTGCGTATTCTTAATAATAATTCGACCAGTTCAGGATCTTTTCTATTGATTTTAATACTTTTGACTGTACCGACACTGACACCATTATATTCAACAGCACCATCAACAGCCAAACCGCTTACCGATTCTTTCATGAATACATTATAGTATTCATAGGTCTCAACCGATAACCCTGCCGACAACCAAATGATCCCCAACGTCATACATGCAAATAAAACGATGACGAACAACCCTGCAATAGTATATCTGACGTTTGTTTCCATAAAGCCCTTAAATCATTGACAAATGGTTTCTATCTGCTTCAAAGCCTTTCCTATTACCCGCAGCGAATGAGCTACTACCGCCTCAAAGCCCTTCCTATCACTGATAAATAGTTTCTGCCGTCCGTCCTCTCGGCCCAGAAAAAAACTCCTGAATCAATGGATGTGGATTTTTTACCAGCTGTGCCATTGCATCCACGCACAGCACTTTACCTTCACCCAAAAAAGCAACCCTATCGGTCACATGCCATAAGGTATCCAAATCATGGGTAATGATAACGACTGTTAAACCCATCGTACTTTGTAAATCTAATATTAACTCATCCAACCCCCCTGCACTGCCCGGATCTAACCCAGCAGTGGGTTCATCTAAAAAAATAAGCTCTGGATCTAAGATAATGGCACGCGCCAACGCTGCGCGTTTTTGCATACCACCGCTTAATTCCGCAGGGTATTTATTCGATGAATCAACAGGCAGCCCAGTCATGGCGATTTTGAGTGCAGCCAATTCACGAATCATTTTTTTATCCAGATTCGAGTGTTCAATTAATGGGAACGCTGTATTTTCCAAAAGCGTCAGCGAACTAAACAAAGCACTTTGTTGAAACAATACTCCCCAGCGGCGTTGTATCAATGCCTGTGTTTTAGGAGAAGCGGTTGTAATCTCTTGATCAAATATCCGGATAGAACCCGCATCGGGCTTTTGCAACATGAGCATTTCTCGTAATAAGGTGGTTTTCCCTGAACCACTTCCGCCAACAATCGCCATAATTTCTCCGCGATTCACTGTCAGGTTAATGTCCTTATGCACCCAGTCGCCCCCAAGCTGTATTTTAACATTTTTTATCTCAATGATGGGGGATGGCATACGCTCAACCTGCTAATTTAATATCAATACATGATGTCATAGTTTGTCCTGCTAATTTTATATCAATAAAGATATGCTGTCATAAATTCAGCCTGCTAAAGATGACTGAAAAAAGCGCATCGGCAACGATAATAAAAAAAATAGCCAATACAACGCTGCGTGTGGTCAATTTGCCCACACTCTCTGCACTGCCTTTGACCTGCATTCCCTGAAAACAGCCAATGCTGGCAATAATGAGCGCAAAAATGGGGGCTTTGCCAATACCAATAATCAGTGTTCGCAATGGAATATCGTGTTGAAAACGGTGTAAAAAATCATAATAGGAAATATCCAGCATACTTTTTGCCATGACCATGCCGCCTATCACACCAAAAATATCCGCCCACACTGTCAATAAAGGCAACGTAATAAAAAGACCCATGATACGAGGCAACAATAAAATCCCACCGGGCGGCACCCCCATGGTACTTAATGCATCCAATTCCTGATTAATTTTCATGATCCCCAATTCTGCTGTGAATGCAGAACCAGTACGGCCTGCCACCATGATTGCCGTAATCAATGGGCCAAATTCGCGCAGTATCGATAATCCAAGTAAATTAACGATATAGATATTGGCACCATAGCTTCGCAAATAATTGCCCATTTGATAAGCAATAACTACCCCGATCATGAAAGACAACAAGCCAATAATGGGCAGTGCTTTATAACCGGTAGTATCAATGACATTGGTCAATGAATTCCATCGCCAATGCTTAGGACGGAAAAGTAAACGTAAAAATTCATAGGCCAATACGCCTACAAAATTCAAATAAGTTTTAAATTCGATCCATTGGCCCCAATTGAACTTCCCAATTTGCGCCAACCAGTTAGGGAAGTGCCTTCTAGGAATTTTAGCAGGAGATACAGCATTTTTATCGACAATTTCGAGAAGATGCTGGCATTTTTCTGAAAAATTCTGGGTCGTCACCTCTAACCCATTGTCTTTTAATCTTCTTAAAAATTCATCTAATAATAATGCACCTGCGCTGTCAATTTTGGCAATGTCACGGCCATCCACCTGCAGGCCGCCTGTTAAGGGAACATGGATTTTATTCAATTCTTTTTGGATTCTTGCTAAATTGTGCAAATTCCAGTCGCCCTGGCAGCTGTAAAGCTGCTTGGCCGGATCAAGCATGATGTGTGAAGAGGTGCTCATAGCAAAAAACGTCTCCGGTAATAGTGACAGTATGGCGTGATTTTACTATGGATGCAATTCGCTGCGCGTATAGCACGGCCACTTTTCTGGCAAAAGACCGTGCTACACTCGGACGTCCTGAGAGTGCATGAGGAAAGCCCATTGTGGGCGGAACAACTATCGAGGCCGCATCCTTCTTACGATTAATTGCCTAGCTTTTCTAATACCCTTGGCGATTCATTAAGCATCATGTTCAGTGATGATCCCATCTGTCCCATCAATGACTTAATGACTGAGGCAGACTGGCTATAGTCTCGATATCGCTCTACCTTAAACTCACTGCGCATGACATCGGATAGATTACCCACTCCATCGACCAGACCTAGTTTTACAGCAGTCGTACCTGACCAAAAATCCCCATTAAATAAGACAGCCGGATCGCCTTTTAACTTTCCTTTACGACCTTCTAATACCACTTGTTTAAAATTATCATGCACTTCGCCAATGACTTGCTGTATTTTTTTAACATCATCCGGATTTTGTGGCAGAAAAGGATCTAAACGGTCTTTATCAGTGCCTGAGGTGTAAACCCGGCGCTCAACGCCCACTTTTTTAATCACCTCCGTAAAACCAAACCCTTTCATAATAACGCCAATCGACCCCGTCACAGAACTGGGGTTCACATAAATTTTATCGGCTGCCACGGCCACAAAATAAGCGCCCGATGCCAGCATGTCTTCGCCAATGACTATAATTTTTTTCTTATATTTCTTTTTTAACTCAATAATTTTATCGTGAATAATAGACGCTTGAACGGGTGTTCCCCCGCCTGAATTAATATCCAGAATGACACCGCGGGCTTCTTTATCTTCAAAAGCACTTTGCAGCAGCGGGTTTACTGTTTCCGCAGAAAAATCTTCACCAGGGCCAATCGATCCCGCAAGGCGGATCAATGCCACATAACCATTACCTTCACCTTCCGACAAGGCAGGTTGTGTATTTTGTACAAAAATTAATAGAAAAACGATGACCACCAGCGCAAAGCCAATAAAGAAGCGTACGTTCTTCCAACGGCGGTCAGAACGTTTTTCTTTAATCAACTCTTTCACTAATGGTGAGAGAAAACTGGGGTTCTCAATTGATTCATCTTGCATGGTGTAAATACCTTCATCATTGTTATCAAAAAGCGTGCTGCGCGTTACGGGGCTGTTGACAATTGTACTATGCTGGCTGAGAATTATCGAGGTTCTCATTTACAAACAATGTAACTGCTCGCTCGAAAATCACATGTTTTTAATATACCACGGAAGGGCCAACATGCGCGTTGCACACTGTACACTGCTCAGCCTGTATTTCGCAAGCACTATTGCGCATTCTTCCTGGGATTTAAACCTGACCTCCGGCGTTACCCCTGTCAGCCATGCTATTTATGATTTACACATGACTATTTTTTGGATTTGTGTAGGAATAGGCATTGTTGTTTACGGCACGATGCTGTATTCCATCATTCATCATCGTAAATCAAACGGCGTGCAACCCGCCCAATTTCATGAACATTTATGGGTTGAACTCGCCTGGACCCTGGTTCCTTTTATTATTTTAATCACCATGGCTGTACCGGCGACGCGCGTATTGATACAGATGCGCGATGATTCAGCATCCGATTTAACCATTAAAATCACCGGCCATCAGTGGAAATGGGAGTATGAATATATTAACCAGGGCATTCATTTTTTCAGCAATAATGCAACGCCGTACGAAGAAATAAACAATAAAGCAACCAAACGTGTCGATTATCTCCGCACCGTTGACCATCCGCTGGTTCTGCCTATTCATAAAAAAATCCGTTTTTTAGTGACCTCTACCGATGTGATTCACTCTTGGTGGACACCTGACCTGGGCGTCAAACAAGATGCCGTGCCCGGTTACATTAATGAAGCGTGGACACGGATCAACCGACCAGGCACGTATCATGGCCAGTGCGCAGAGCTGTGTGGAATCAACCATGCCTATATGCCTATTGTGGTCATTGCCATGACCCAAGCAGATTTCAACCAATGGGTTGTGCAGCAAACAGCCAGTATGCCGTCTGCTGGGACTGTCTCTTCTGGAGAGGCAACTGTACCTACCGCTCCCACAGCAGCACCGTCAGTTGCAAAAACACCTGCAACACCCAAAGAGAAAGCGGCTATCATTACAACCCCGGCTGTCGTGCCCGCCGCTGCAACAGTGCTAGCACCTGGCGCACCTCATCCACCATCGACAGCCCAGGCTTTCACTAAAGAACAACAAATGCAGCAAGGTGAAAAAGTCTTTATGGGAACGTGTGCAGTATGCCATCAAGCCAGCGGCGAAGGTATGCCGCCCGTTTATCCTGCGCTCAAAGGCAGCCCCATTGCAACAGGCCCTTTGCCTAAACACATGAGTCGGGTCTTATTCGGCAAGCCTGGAACCGCCATGCAAGCATTTAAAGACCAATTCAGTGATGAGGAACTGGCAGCTGTTATCACGTTTGAACGCAATTCCTGGGGCAACAGCGGTGCTGTAGTGCAGCCCACCGATATACAAGCAGCTAAAGCGAAAGGGCCTCTACCAGAATGAAACGACTAACGGAGCAATCATCATGACACATGCAACCGCCCACCCCATTGCGCAGAAAAGTTTTTTTCCCTGGATCGCACGTTGGCTATTTACCACGAACCATAAAGACATTGGCACACTCTATCTCGTACTCAGCGGCACCCTGTTCTTTATCGGCGGCCTGTTGGCGATGCTCATTCGCATGGAATTATTTCATCCCGGCCTCAGCTTGTTTCAGACAAATTTTTATAACCAACTCATCACGTTACATGGTTTAATCATGATATTTGGTGCCATTATGCCCTCTTTTGTCGGTCTTGCAAATTGGATGATACCTTTAATGATTGGCGCACCCGATATGGCACTCCCTCGATTAAATAACTGGAGTTTTTGGATTTTACCGTTTGCTTTTGCCCTTTTGATTAGCACTTTATTTTTACCTGGCGCCGGCCCCAATTTTGGCTGGACCATGTATGCACCGCTTTCAACTACCTTTGGCCCACCCAGCACAGATTTTTTAATCGTCGCCATTCATTTGATGGGCATCTCCTCTATTTTGGGTGCTATTAATATTATTGCCACCATTCTCAACTTACGCGCGCCAGGCATGACACTCATGAAAATGCCCTTATTTGTATGGGGATGGTTAATCACTGCATTTTTATTAATTACCGCCATGCCGGTGTTGGCCGGCGTTGTTACAATGATGCTGTTCGACCGACATTTCGGCACCAGTTTTTTTAATGCAGCCGGTGGCGGTGATCCCTTATTGTATCAACATTTGTTTTGGTTTTTCGGCCACCCTGAAGTGTATATTATGATTTTGCCAGGGTTTGGTATTATTTCTGAAATCATTCCAACTTTTTCCCGAAAAAAATTATTTGGCTATACCTTTATGGTGCTGGCCATTGCATCCATTGCGTTTCTTTCTTTTATTGTGTGGGCTCATCATATGTTTACAACTGGCATCGGGTTGACAGCACAAGTTTTTTTTATGTTTTCCACGATGTTAATTGCAGTGCCTACCGGGGTCAAAGTATTTAATTGGGTGGCGACGATGTTTCGCGGCGCAATGACATTTGAAACACCGATGTTATTTGCTTTAGCATTTGTTGTCTTATTTACCATTGGCGGATTTTCAGGGTTAATGCTTGCCATTGTACCAGCGGATTATCAATATCAAGACACTTATTTTGTTGTGGCACATTTTCATTATGTCCTCGTTCCAGGCGCACTTTTCTCAATTATTGCGGGCATTTATTACTGGCTGCCAAAGTGGACAGGCCATTATTATAATGAAAAACTTGGCCAACTGCATTTTTGGTTGACTGTTATTTTTGTCAATGTGACTTTTTTTCCAATGCACTTTCTTGGTCTTGCAGGCATGCCACGACGTATTCCCGATTATGCACTGCAATATACAAGCTTCAATGAAATTGCATCTATCGGTGCATTTATTCTAGGTGCAGCACAGTTCATTTTTCTGTATAACATTATCATGAGCATTCGTGGCGGCAAAAAAGCACCGGCACGTGTTTGGGAAGGGGCACATGGATTAGAATGGACAGTAGATTCACCACCACCGTATCATACTTTTCAGACACCACCAAAAATGCACTCGTCGTGAGTATTATACCCGTAGCGAATGTAATTTAGACTTTAGACGCACAGCGTCTGTCCATGCATCATTCGTTACGATATACCCGTAACGAATGGGATTTAGGTATTAGAGCGTACCGTGCGCGCCTTAACACCTAAATCCCATATAAAAAAAGGCCATATATGATTATTGTTCGCAGTCCATTACGTATTTCCTTGGGTGGAGGAGGCACTGACCTACCTTCTTACTATCAAAACCACGGCGGCTTTTTAATAGCAGGCGCCATTGATAAATATGTTTATATCACGTTACATCCTGCATTTACTCAAGAATTAATTATCAAATATTCCAAAATGGAACGATGCATTTCTATTGATGACATCGAACACCCAATAATTCGTGAAGCATTAAAATATGTCGCCATCCCTTCTCCCCAGTTAGAAATCACCAGCATGGCAGACATTCCTGCAGGTACGGGTCTGGGCTCTTCGGGCAGTTTCACCACCGCACTCTTGAAAGCCTTGCATACGTTAAAAAAAAATTTAATCCACCCGCAAGCATTAGCGGAAGAAGCGTGTCATATTGAACTCACTCTTTTACAAGAACCCATAGGCAAACAAGACCAGTATATTGCAGCATATGGCGGGCTCACAGAATTTCATTTTCATCCGTCTGGCCATGTAGAAGCACAACCATTGAAAATAGACCAAGAAACATTATACAATCTTGAGGACAATTTGTTACTGTTTTTTACTGGCTATTCTCGTTCTGCATCCGCCATTTTACAAGAACAAAATGAAAAAACATATCACAAAGATCGCGACATGTTGTCTAATTTGCATTTCATCAAAGAAATGGGTTTCAAAAGTAAAAATGCACTTGAAAAAGGGGACCTGCATGAATTTGCCGAGTTAATGAATATCCATTGGGAACATAAAAAAAAGCGCTCACGCTCCATGAGCAACCCACAGATTGATGAATGGTATCAGTTGGCCTTGCGTAATGGTGCAGCGGGCGGCAAAATGCTTGGTGCAGGCGGTGGCGGCTTTTTAATGTTTTATGCGGAAAATAAAATGAAATTACGTCATACATTGCGTAAACGAGGACTGCTCGAAGTCCGATTTCGTTTTGATTTTTTAGGAACACAAGTGATCGTGCAATCATGAATAGTCATTTATTCCCAGCGGTCATTCTTGCAGGAGGTTTAGCAACCCGCTTACACCCGCTTACTCATACGGTTCCAAAATCATTAATAAAAATAAATGACAGGCCATTTATTTTCTATCAATTGCATTTATTACGTAAAAATAACATAAAACGAGTTGTTCTCTGTCTTGGCCATTTGGGTGAACACATTGTTGAGTTTGTTGGCGATGGCAGTCGATTTGATTTACATGTCACCTATTCGTTTGACGGCCAGCATTTGCTCGGAACAGCCGGTGCAATAAAAAACGCGTTGCCCTTATTAGATGAAGCATTTTTTGTTTTATACGGTGATTCTTATTTGCCTTGTAATTACCTCGCTGTCCAAAATGCGTTTATCCAAAGCGGCAAATCTGCCATCATGAGCATTCATCGCAATAATAATTTTTGGGACACCAGCAATGTTGAATTTGCAAATGGCCGTCTAATCGCATACGATAAAAATGCGCGGACAGACCGCATGCATTATATTGATTATGGATTAGGTGTATTCAAACGTTTAGCGTTTGAAAAGGTGCCTTTTGCAATAGAGTATGATTTGGCTTTGTTCTATCAACAATTGTTACACCAAAACCAACTCGATGCATACGAAGTGAATGAACGATTTTATGAAATAGGATCATTGCCTGGCATACAGGAGCTAGAGAAATATTTTAGGAACAACAACATGCATTTCATAAAACAATTTTTAGCAGAAACACAAAACATTATCAATCACCTTGATATTCAATCAATTGAGCACGCTGTGAATTTATTAGTGAAAACGCGAAATAAACAAGGGCGTTTATTTATTTTAGGCGTCGGCGGTAGCGCAGCCAATGCATCACATGCAGTTAATGATTTTCGCAAAATAGCGAGCATTGAAGCGTATACGCCAACTGATAATGTATCTGAACTCACTGCACGCATCAATGATGAAGGTTGGTCCACTGTGTTTTCCAATTGGCTGGAAGTCAGCCGTTTAAAAGCCAATGATACACTGTTGGTTTTATCAGTTGGCGGCGGTGATATAAAAAAAAATATTAGCCCTAATCTCGTGAGTGCCTTACACTATGCCAAAAAAATCGGTTGCAAAATCATTGGTATTGTTGGACGTGATGGCGGCTATACTGCCACAGTGGCTGATGTATGTATCATGATTCCAACATCTCATTCTGAAAATACGACACCCCATGTAGAAGCATTTCAAGGGATCATTTGGCATTTATTGGTTTCTCATCCTAAATTAAAAAAGGTGCAGACAAAATGGGAGTCTCTTTCTACAGCAGACTAAGTGGTTTAGCGCAGACTTATATCCATGTTCTTAAATAGAATGATTGACCTTATAAAATACTCAATCAAATCAATAACATTTAATTTTTTCCCTGCCATACAAAAAATCATATTTTGTGCTATACTATGCTTTTAAAAAAACAATGCGAGAAGTGGCTTATGTTTTCATATCATTCCCCCGATGATGAGGATTTTGATGTACACGCAGATGGACGAACGCAGCCTTTTTATCAAGATGAAAAGGGATTCCATACTCAAGTTGGTCGAATTGATAGAAGCTCTTCAAATCCAGTATTCAAGTTTCAATCTGAAAAAGATCCCTCTTATTTTACTGCAATAAAACTTCTTTTTGATGTCCCCAGCATAGAAAAAGCAGAAGCAGAACAAAAAATGATGGAAACAGTACATGGATTTTGTCGCCTAACGAACTACGGGACTGCTGACCCATACAGACAAAATCATCTTTTGCTGATGCCTTTTTTATCGGGTGTCTCATTCGAGAAATATGTGGATGATGCAAAAGAATTTGAAGATATCTGTCAACTCTATTGTGCTACTGCTCAATCATTGGATGAACTTCATAAAAAACATCGGATTGCGCACAAGGATTTTGACCAAATAAATTTTTTAATTAATTCTAGCAAAAAAGTCCTAATCTTCGATTTTGGTGAATCAAAATTACTCGACAGCGTTGACAAAAGTGAAATTCAACCGTTACTACGATGTGATATTTTTTCTTTATCGAGCATTTTTTCAGGAGAAACGATCTTCCGTAAACTTAAAATATTTTCACCCATTTTAGCAAGCCTTATTAACAATCTTAACAGTATGTTAAAAAACAAAGAATCCCCTGAGCTCTCTTTTGCAATTAAACATCTTGAACTCTTACAATTATCAACACCGCTGTTAGTTGCCTTGCACAATAATGATAAAATACAATTTGCCCAACTATTGAAAGAAACCAAAGAAACAACTATTAATATCTTATTTAACTTTGCTATTCGTGCTAAATGTGCCCCAACCACGCTTGACTTTTTAATGGAATTTAAACCGGATTTATCTTTTAAATATAACAATGAGAATGCATTCATGGCAGCGCTTGGGCAGGGAAATATTCAACATATTGCCTGGTTTTTAAAAAATGGCAAAATAGATGGGGATGCCCTCACTCATACCATAAAAATAGCCCAGGCTAAATCAACCTCAGAAAAAAACAGCTATCCTTTATTTGCCAAGTTATTGCTAGGCATACCACCCCAAAAATCATTAGATGATTATATTAAATTTTGGATGATGGAAATACTGATTCATTCCATAGAAGATAACAATTATATTCAATATGAATCTCTATTGGACTCATACCCAAAGCATTTAAACGAATTATTGTCAAATAAAGGTCATTCTAACCACATAATAGAAAGCGCTGCACGGAATGGAAATTATAAAACTCTTTTATACTTACAAAAAAATGGCCTCTTTAAATATAAAGATACAAGTAAATTAAGTGAATTATTAAGTGCAGGAGTCGTTGCATTAATAAAACATATCTCTATCGAAAAAGTCTTGGAAATGGAACCCTCTGTTTTTACTTATCCAGGTATTTCATTAAATGTACCCCACCCGAACCATGGTAATGAAACAGCTGCACAAGCACTCGCAATGATCATGTCAGATATTATTATTATATCAAATTCTGCTCAAACAAAATTTCAACTTATTAAAAAAAGCGTTCCTCCGCATTTATTAAGGCCACTTTTCAAGCAGAAAATATTCAACATTACTACAAAATCTCATCCTTGCAATTTTATCGCATTTACAAGTTACCACCGAGGCCGAGCAGCCGCTATAACAATTTTAGAACCACACTTAAAAGATGAAGATATGGATTTAATTAATTTATATGACAACTATGCATTTTGTGAAAAAATATTTCTTCTCTCTGCTCCGACAATTTCAGAGTTATTATCTGAAAAAAAACATTTAAATTTAACCACCCCTCATCCTGTCAATAAAAAAACGGGGGAAAATGTACTGCTCGATAGTGCATTTATAGCAATTAAGAGAGATGATCATAAAGAATTGAATGAATTACTGCAACATTTTCCGCGTCTGCTGCTCAAAAAATTCGATAAAGTGAATGCAGCCTCATCTTCTAAACTAGACTATCGATTCAGTGATTTACTATTTGCTAATTTTCTAGAAAACATTTATTCAGGTAACTTAACCCATATAATAAAACTACAAGAATTTTATCCTGAACAATTTGCAAGTTTTCTTGAATTAAAGAACGAGAAAAACCAAACCATTCTTGCCATTTTAGAACAGCAAAAAGCAGCAAGCGCTTCTCTTACCTCTGAGGGTTCTTTAACATTGTTCTCTTCCAAGCCCGAAGACATGCTAAAAAAAAGTTTGCTTTCATTTAACTCTGCAAAAAAATTAAGTTTTGAAAAAGCTAAACCCGCAGCACCTGATGAATACAACAACATCTTGTCTTGGATTTCAACGAAAAAAACACAGCATTTAAAAACAAGTAAAAGAGTATTCTGGCGCACCATAACATCTAAACTCCATTCGCCACGGGTATAAAATAATGAATTGAATCAATAACTTTGATTCAATCCACGCTATTCAAAAACTTCTTATTTTGTAGTATAATATTAATCAACCTAAATTCGGCAGTTAAATCTTCCAAAATATGATATTTTTATGCTAAGTGATTGATAATCAAGGAGCTTAGCATGAGTTATCCATTTGGAAGCCTTCACCCAATAGGTGAGCATACCCAGCCACTAGAAATTGCTAAAAACAACCAAATTCCAGTAGATACATACGCAGGACGATTACATGTTGAATGGGATCCCCAAGCGGCCGTGACCCCGTTGGGGCAGCTGCCTTTTTTCATTGAATTTTTAAAAACGACAAAATTATTTGATGAGTTAGTAGAAGAATGCCCTTTAGAGTTTACGAGTAATAATGCATCGGATGTGAGAGATATTCTAGGCAGCATGCTGCTGTCCGTCTTATCAGGCCATACGCGCTATTCCCATCTGAATGCATTGCGCGGAGAAAGTATTAATGCAGAATTATTGGGGATGAAAAAAGTTGTAAGCGAAGATGTAATTCGCCGGTCTCTATTAGGAATAGATGAAAGCAAAGGCATAGCTTGGTTGGAAAATAATTTAAAAAAGTGTTATGAACACTTGCTAACTATTCCTTGGATACTAGATTTAGACGCAACAGTAAAACCATTATATGGAAAACAAGAAGGTGCTGAAATTGGTTATAACCCAACAAAACCAGGGAGGCCAGCGCATATCTATCATAGTTTTTTCATTGCAAATATTCGCATAGCATTAAATGTTGATGTTCAGAATGGAAAGAACATTTCTGGTTTTTATTCAACTCCTGGTTTATGGGCATTATTAGAAGCACTCCCCAAAGAACAGTGGCCGCAATTTATTCGAGGCGATATCAGTTATGGAACGGAAAAATCTTTATGAGCAATTCGATATTTTTTATGTAGTTCATCCAATGATTTAGCAACAGAACAATAAAGTTGGCAAATATCTTCAAATTTTGTAACACTATCCAAATATTTATTTAATGGAACACCTGATAAAAACGGCATGAGCATAAGAACAGTTCGTGTGAAGTAGTTACCCCTGTAGTCCGATATGTGACAAAATCCATGTACAAGCGCCATCATTTCTTGTTCTGCTTCTATTTCTACTGCGCTGGTGTGAGCATCAAACATTTTTATTGCAGTAAAATAAGAGGGATCTTTTTCAGATTGAAACTTGTATACTCCACCTTGGTTGCCACAACCTATTACACCTATTTGAATATGGATCCCTTTTTCATCTTGATAAAAAGGCTGTGTTCGTCCATTTGCGCGTACGTCAAAATCCTCATCATCGGGGGTATGATATGAAAACATAAGCCACTTCTCGCATTAATTAATATTTGATCCTAAATTCGGCAGTTGAACCCCCCCCGGGTCTAAAATAACCAGCCTTTGATTATTCCAAATTTTGAACAAATCTACCCGAATTAAGCAGGCACAAGTAATGCTTTCGATGGCGATTTGTTCCTTGTTTCAAAAAATTTCTTAAATGCAACCTCAGTAACACGTTTTAAAATAACAACCGTTGTTAACTGCTCCGCAGTCTGTTGCAAAGATTTAAAAAAACCTGAAATGCTGGTGAGAATTTGTGTTATTTTTTTTGTTTTTGTATGTGTGCTAGTGATCGTTAATATTTTTTGACGTCCATGCTGAGTAAGCTTGCCAACCGCATTCAATAATAGTGGTCGAGACGTTATTGCCTCACGATGAGCGTTAGGGTCAACTAAACGGACAAATATATTCCACCAGTCATAAACCAAAGCAATAAATTTTCCAATGATCTTGCAACGTTTCAAATCTCGTGTTGTAAAACCACACCAGCCCCATTGATTTTTTAATTCATCAAAATTATTTTCACTGTCGCCTCTGTCACGATAATGTTGCGAAACCGCAACAATCTCATTATCTAAATTTGTTACTAATACTGCATATTCATACGCAACAGTCTCATTATCAATTTGCGCAAAGTCAAATGCGAGTTGTTTTTTTTGATTTAACCCCCCATCATTTTTTAATACACCAATATCTTTGTTAGCAAT
>Ga0206994_1088_pt1 | contig 17507 bp, 19 predicted proteins | sample Alteio_BWMinCont_4_FD_153485 | JGI IMG/M metagenome (GOLD analysis project Ga0206994, IMG submission 153485) | Enriched cells from forest soil in Barre Woods Harvard Forest LTER site, Petersham, Massachusetts, United States -... | ecosystem: Environmental > Terrestrial > Soil > Temperate forest >...
GTTCAATTGGTCGGATGCATTCTGACTCAGAACAAGTCCTGCCATTTGGAAGTAATTTAAATTGTTCTGAGTAGCGTTGGCGGCTTGCCAGCCATAGGTTACTGGTCCGCTGCATCCCGTTAGTGCTTGTGACAATATCGCGAATCCGTAGGCCGCCGTCGATGCCTCGCCTGTACAGCCGGTTCCAAACAGCGTCGGGCTGTTAGCTGCCGCCGTTAAGTCGTATGTGTTGCCATCCCACGTGACGAGGAAGTTCGAAAATAGTGGGTTGGTTGAATCGTAGGTGAACGACCCTGTGGGCGCCGGGATATTAGGGGTAAGACTGTTGGGGTTAATAGTAAAATTTATGGTGTACGTAGTGACTGTATCTGCGTACGCTAAAGGTGAAATTCCGACTGCAATGAGAAGCAAGCAGATTACTACGAGATTTTTGAGCATGTTCTCCTCTGGAACCTTTCTCTTATCTATAAGCGTCTCCCTGGCATGGACCTGATCTGGTTACCAGCTCGTCAATACTCTATCGCAAATTATTTGTTGCCCCTGGGTAGGCCTAGGACAAGCGGGCGGGTTGGGGATAGGGACTACCGGTGGATTGGGCCGACTCCGCCACACTACTCCGCCATTTTAGTTGCAAAGCGCCTGCCATATCTGCCTTTATTGAAAGCCCGGGGTTTAGCTGCGCCGCCTCCCCACGTAGCTGCAAGATTTTGCACTTTATCGGAATAGAGTGGCGGTTGTTGCGCAGAAATGTAGGCAGAAATTGCCAGGTACTTAACAGAATCCCTGCGCCAAAGTCGGAAGAGGCGAGTACACAAGGCGCCTGACACGCGCTCAACTCCTGATTTGTCGGCTAACCGGACATGTTGTTGCTAGTACCAACTCAAGAGCCGTGTAGCCTCACACTTTTTCTGCGACAGCACCACGGGGTGTCAAAACAGCAAGAAGAACTGCCACGATAATTAGTGCAGGAACGTCTCCCAAAAGATGGCCATGTTCGGTAGGAGCATTGATCGCTTGTACGGCCATAATGCCCGCATGAACAAGACTCGACCAAACAGTGAACCAGATCAGGCTGCGGTGCTGCAGAGGATTTCGAGAAGCAATGAGCAGAAATACGCCAAGAGTTGCATAGACACCGAGTATCATTTGTTCGTACTCGGGTTGATTGGGCTGCCAGCGCCAACCCGAAGGCCACCAGGCCATCATGAGTGGATATACTCCGAAAACAAAAATCAGACCTACGAAAATCAAGGCTACACGCAGATAGCGCAGTCGCATCGCAATGTTCACATATCACCTCGGCAAATTGTTATTGATGCGTAACCGGACCTGGGCGGGGATGCTAGCTGTTGCCTTGGAACAGGTCAACTCCTGATTTGTCGGCTATCCGGACAAGTCCCGTACCAGGACTCTACTTGTACGGTTACCGCGTTAACCAGGACTCTGTTCCCTCCCGGACTTCACGGCAAGATTACCGTTCCAAATTTGCGGGGGATTGCGCATCATGGTGGCTGCCCGGTCCCAGGAAGGAACTGGGATGAAGAGAATCGCTTTGCTGGTACCGCTGGTTCTGGGGTTTGCGGCAGGTCATGTCGCGGCTCAGGACGTAACCTACAACTTCGACCGAGAAACGGATTTCTCCAAATTCAAGAGCTATAAGTGGGTAGACATCAAGAGCGTGCAGCAGGTCGACTCCCTCACCGCGCGGGAAATCGCCTCTGTGATTGACGCCGAGCTGGCCAAAAAGGGCCTGCTCAAAACGGATTCGGACCTTTACATCGGTTACCAGACGGCCCTCAGCAGGCAGACACCGTGGATGGCGTATCACGATGGCTGGGGCTACGGCCCGGGGTGGGGCGCCGGATTGGCCACGCTTTCCGAGGCATCCATCCACGCCGGGCAGCTGGACCTGGACGTGTATGCGGCGACAGAAAAAAAACTGGTGTGGCGCGGCGCTGTGTCCAACGCCGTCGAGATCAAACCAAATCTCGACAGAAGTGAGAAGAAGATCCAGAAGTGCGTGGAGAAGCTGCTGAAGAATTATCCGCCGAAGAAACAGTAAGAACCGGCCCGCAATTTCCTTGGCTGACTTATTTTCAGCGATGAGGACAGCCTGGCCAGCAACAAGGTCGGCGCATTCCTTCCTTGAGTTCCGTGCGTACTCGCTCAATGTGCTGTCTTCTGGTTTCCGGTTTCTTGACGGAGATAACCCAGCAAATCCACTCATTGCGCGCGAGTGGCGTAATGTCCTCCCATTTTGCCCGAGCGACGGGATCGGAAATGAGAACCTTTCGCAAATCCGGTGGAACATTGTGTACTGCGCCAGAGGAGATCGCTTTCTTGCTCATTGATTCCATTTTACTTCGTTACGCAGTTGGTACGTGAGTCCTTGGATGCTCTGTCATGGGTTAAGCCCGGTAGCAGGCTCCTGATTAGTCGCCTTACCGCACAAATGGTTTTGGGCCGATTCCACTTCAACTGCCTGTATGAATGCTTTCTGAAACCTACTTAAGATGACGTACTGCCTCCGCCATCAGCAGCCTGGCGAAATGATCTTGTTTCTGCTGTTCCAACACCGTCTCCTCTTCGATGGCTGGCTTCGCAGCGGGTTTAGTCCTTGGTTTGCGAAGATCCTTTTCGAATCGTGCCGCGATATCGGATTTTAGCTGTTCAAGATAGTCCGATTTCATGGTCTCCCCCTAGGTAAAAATCGGCGCCTTAATCTTTGCATATAGATATTTGCAGCATCGATTTTTCAAACGGACGGGTGTGCCCGATCCGGTACCGGACTTTAGTTCAGGTCGCACAACTCCCGATTAGTTTGAATGTATAGGTCGAGAGAGGAACGCTGGGACCACGGGCTAGTTCTGATGAAGTTGCCGGTTAGCCTTGGCATCGGCCTTTTGTGCCGCCTTCAGCGACTTTTTCTGCGCCTTGGCCGCTCGCTTCAGGATTTTCCGTTGCTGCTTGGCGTTTTTCTTCGTTAATTTTTGTTGTTTCCTGGTCTCTTTCGCGGAATTGCGCTGATATTGCGCCACGCTCATCTGTTGAGCGCGCAGCGGGATCGCGCACGAAGCAGTTAATCCCACAACCGACACGAGAGCAAGAAGGCGTTTCATCATAAGATTTGGTCTGGTATCAAAACCCAAGTCTATACCAAAACACCGGGGGCAAGTGGTCTCGACTCTCGTCTCAGGACTAGATAAGTTTGAATGTATAGGTCAAGGGAGGAGCGCTTGGTGTAGCCGACAATCCACCCGGAGCACGGCATGGCTGCCAGACATTAAAATCCTTCACCGAGGATGGGCAGGAGTTGCTGCACCAAGTTGTGGTGCCCTACCCGTGCGACGAAAAGCATATTTCACGCTGGCATGCAGGTAATTATGCGAAAAACGAATTATTACCTTATTTCACGCGCGAAGTGCTTTAATTATTGAACCGCCCGGGAGCTTTCTGAGCATCGAACGCTTCGATCGCAGCAAAAAGCAAAGCAGGGAGGATGCGATGAGTGTTGTAAACCCACTTACAAAAGACAAAGCCCCTACGGAAGCACATGGCCTATTCGATGCGTTGTCCAAACAGTTCGGGAAAATGCCAAACATGTTCGGACTGATGGCGCACCGCCCTGATGTACTTCGAAAATTCTTGCCGTTTTATTCCGCGGTGATGGAGGGGGGCACGGTCGAGCATCGCTACAAAGAGCTGGCGTACCTGAAAACGTCGCTGATCAACGCTTGCGAATATTGAACACGCGCACACACCGCTTCGGCGAAGCGGATTGGCATCACCGAGGAGCAGATTCGGGCGCTGGTCTTCTATCAACGAAGTAAGTTGTTCGATGAAAAAGACAAGGCGGTCATTTTGTTTGCCGACCGCGTGACGCGAGGTTCGGCAGCGATGGGGGACACGTCTCTGGCGGAGTTACGTAAGTTTTTCAACGATGATCAGATCGTGGAACTGACGCTGGTTACTTGCGAGGCGAATTTGACGAATCGTTTCAACAACGCCTTGGATCCCGAACCCGACTTGGGGGATTAGGGCCGCACTCGCGCATGTTGAATAGAAGCCTGTCTCCCGAGTGACGGGCAAACCGGAAGTAATCAAGGTCCGAAGGCCCTTATCCGAGACGTAACTGGTACGGAGTTGGAATAGGCGCGAAAAGCTATTGGGTGAGGAAGAGTTGTTTCAATTGGGCAAGATCCGGCGAGGCGACGTCGGAAACCGCGCAGAAAGAAAAGCCATTCGCTTGCCAGGCGAGCCAGTGGTAGCCCTGGGATTCACCGGTGCCATTCCAGTAGCCTTCGGGCTGGGCCTTTTCCACGAAGACATTAATGATGTGCTTGCGGCGGGCATAGACGAGGGCGGCGACGGTTTTCCCGCTAGCCACGTCGAGGCGTCCACCGAGTAGTGGAAAGCCATCGCCGGCAAAGTCGCGGACGGGCGGGGCGAAATCGATGCGGCCGTCGAACCAGGGTTTGACGGTGTGCTGGTCGGTGGATTCGACATCGGTGAGGTGGCCAGGCTGCAAGGATCGAAGATGCGCGTCCACGAGAGATGCGGCCATAAGCCGAGAGTCGTTCGGGCCGCGGGCTGGCTGCAGTTCCCGCCACCCGATAGAGATGGCGAGGAGCAGGACCGCCGCCACAGCCAGCGAGCGCCAGGCGAAGACACGCCAAGCTGGAAACGGACGAACGGCGGGCAATTGCTGCGGATTTCCCAGCAGGCTCATGCGCAGAGAATCGGGAGCGCGCTCATAAAGGTTGGCCTTCTGAATGGATTGGTGCAAGGCCTCTTCCGCGGCGAGAGTCTGTTTGCAGTCGGGGCAAGTTTCGAGGTGCTTTTCGAAATTGGCGGCGCTGAGGGCGTCGAGTTCGCCGTCCAGATAGCCGTGCAACTGATTTTGGGCTTGGTCACACGGCACGGCGGGCCTCCTTGGAAGCAGGTTGCGAAAGCGAGTTGCGCAATTGGGCGCGCGCTCGGGCAAGAGCCGACATCACGGTGCCGATCGGGCGCGACGTGATTTCGGCGATTTCCTTGTAGGAGCAGCCTTCGAGTTCGCGCAGCACGAGAATTTCACGGAAGGATTCGGGGAGCGATTCGAGAGCGCGGGTGAGCTGTTCGCGGTCGCTGCCGGCCAGTGCCAGCATTTCAGGATTTTGGCTTTCTTGCGGCATTGTGGTCTCGTCGAACTCCATGAATTCCGCCGCCATGCGATTCTGGCGCAGCCAGGTGAAGCAGGTGTTGCGGACGATCTGCAACAGCCAGGCGCGAGCGTTGCCCGAGCGATAGGTGCCGAACGCGCGGAAAGCGCGGAATACGGCATCCTGGGTGACGTCTTCGGCATCGGTGCGGTTGCGCAGCAACCAGCGCGCCAGGTTAAAGGCGGCGTCCAGATGCGGCAGCACGGTCACCTCGAACCGGGCTCTGTCCTCTCCTTCTAACACGCTCACCTTTATCTTGCCCCTGTATAGCACAACCTGGCCGGCCTCGATTTTATTCCCGCCGGGGCGAATAAAGGCGAAAAAAGAAATAAGGCAGGAAAACGCGCTGGGTGGAATAAAACCGGGGCTGGCAGGGTCTACCACCCTGAACACGTTCACAAGCGGCGCGGGCTTGCCCCCCTTTTCTCTGTAGGCCCGCGCCGTCCTTCCTCCGAGGGGCAGAACGTGAGGGGACTGCAAACGGCAACAGAGACTCGACAGGAGAGAAGCGATGACCGACAAAAAGAAGGATGAAATTCTTTACGACCACAACCAGGACGGGATTGACCGGCGCGGATTCCTGAAGTGCATGGCGTGGGCGGGAACGGGAACGTTCTGCGTGATCAAGGGCGGAGTGCTGAAATCCTATGCATTCAACCGAATCGGGGAACTCGATCCGGCGGACATGAAGGGGGAGTTGAGCTTCGCGCAGATCAGCGACAGCCACATGGGCTTCAACAAACCGGCGAATACGGATGTCGTGGGAACACTGAAGGCGGCGGTGGACAAGATCAACGGGCTGAAAATGCAGCCCGAATTCCTGTTGCATACGGGAGACATCAGCCACCTCTCGAAGCCCGAGGAGTTCGATACGGTGGACCAGATTCTGAAGGGTGCGAATCCGAAGGATGTCTTTTACGTGCCTGGCGAGCATGACGTGCTGAACGACGACGGGAAACAGTTCCTGGAGCGCTATGGAAAGGGAAGCAAGGGAGCAGGCTGGTACAGCTTCGAGAAGAAGGGTGTGCACTTCGTTGGTCTGGTGAACGTGATGAATTTGAAGGCCGGCGGTTTGGGCACGTTGGGGCACGATCAATTGGAATGGCTCGAAGACGACGTAAAGCATCTGTCGAAGAGCACGCCGATTGTGGTGTTCGCGCATATTCCGCTGTGGTCTGTGTACCCGGAATGGGGATGGGGCACGGAGGACAGTGCGCAGGCGCTGGGATATCTGAAAAAGTTCGGTTCCGTGACAGTGCTGAACGGCCACATTCACCAGACGATGCAGAAGGTGGAGGGGAACGTCACTTTCCACACCGCGACCTCCACGGCGTTTCCTCAGCCGGCGCCGGGGAAGGCGGATTCGCCGGGGCCGATGAAAGTGCCGGCGGATCAGCTGCGCGGATTGCTGGGAATTACGGACGTGAATTTTGTGCGTGGGCAACAGGCGCTGGCGATTGTGGATTCGAACCTGGGTTGATGCGCCGGGATCGGCTTTTGTCCGATTCATCCCAGGATCGCAGCAAGGCTTGTTGTCCAGTAAGGCCCGCGAGCGGTGCAGCCCGCGGGGAACAAGAAAGGCCGGAGCGAATGCTCCGGCCTTTTCCATTCTGCTTGGCAGTATTCGTTAGGTCAGTGGCCCGCGCGTCCTCCCGGATGACCGCCGTTTTCATGCTCCTTCGGCGGTTGCTGGTGATTCTGCTGTGCCGGCCGCGAAGTATTCGGGTGGCTGGTGTTTCCGTTGGTGTTTGGATGATTCCCGTTCTGAGTATTCGTGGATGGGCGCGAACCATTCGCCGAGTTCTGCTGGCCATGCTGGGAATAATTCTGCGTCGCGGTGTTTGGCCGGTTGGTATTGTTCTGGTTGGACGAGCCATTTGAGCGAGAGTTGGGCGGCCGGTCAGTTTGCACCGCTGCGTTGCGATTGTTTCCAGCAGAAGAGTTCGGCCGGTTTCCGTTGTTGCCGGCAGCGCGCGCTGCTACCACGCCCTGGCCATGGAATTGTCCGGGGTGCGCCGTAGCTGCAACCGCGGGGCGCCCGTGGTTTTCGGAGGCCAGCATGCTGCGATCACCGCGGGCCGCTTGCTCATGCTGGGTCTGCATGGAGGTGGCCGCCACATGGTGCTCGTGCTCGGCGGCCAATTCCGCCGAGGTGGGCCGCGCCGTAACGCCACCGGTGCCGCCGTTGTAGCTGACATTGTTGACCGTGGTGCGGTTGATGACCGTGTTGTTGACGTAGGTGTTGTGAATCACAGTGGTGTTCACGTTGGTGACGGCGGTGTTGTAATGGAAGGCGCCGCCACGCCATTCGCCTCCAACAAATCCTACGCCGCCATAACCGAAGCCATAATTAATTCCGCCATAGAAGCCGACGTGCGGGCCCCAATATCCGGCGTGCCAGAGGTACACGCCTCCGCCCCAACCCCAATAGCCGGGAGTCCAAAGGAAGCCCGGAGTAGGTGCGACCACCCATGTGCCAGGCACCCAATAGTAGCCATCGGGCCCGTAGGCCCAATAGCCCGGCGTCCAGATGTAGCCCGGCGCGGGGCAAACCGGCTGGACATAGACCGGCAGAGCCGGCGGACCGATGTGCACGGAGATCCCGACAGCGACCTGCGCTGGAGTTTCGGTGGGAATGACAAGAGCAAGAAGTGCGAGCAAAAGCAGTCCGGCCATTTTTCTCAGGTTCATTTTTGAATCCTCACGAAATTTACCGCCGCCGACCAGGCCTCGCGGCTGCAGATGGAATTATCCCACGATGCTGTAAGTTCAAACCCGGGGTAAGCAGAAATGTTGCGGAACTGTCAGTAACCCGGGATTTATCGATGGCCTGCCATGGATGCGGAAAGGGTCAGTCGCCACTGCCCCGTGATTTATTGAGCCAGGTGGTGACCTCTCCATGGAATTCCAGCCCAAGGGCAAACCGCCCGTCCAGGAGACGCTCGCAATAAACCACCCGTGCGTCTGTTTCCAATTCCCCGTCCGTGGACTTGATCAACAACCGCTCATTCAGCTTTCTGGCATGACGCACAAGGACACGGATTCCCAGCGAGCAGATGTTCTCGGTCGTCGAGCGTTCCCCTGCAGACGGCTCCCTGAGAGTGGAGATCTTTACGGGAATGGCCAGCCGAGTCCTTTTTTCAAGTCGTCCAGACCGCATCGGCATTTGGTGACTCACCTTCCAAACTGCCTTCGGTATCGTTGCACCGGGCTGAGCGGAGCTGAGTAACCGAATTAAACTGCAGAAAGCTTAACGACAATAATTTTTGCAAGTCATTGCGCTTGAATTGCCTGAAGAACAGTTGCCGGCTCAGGGGGGCGGCTCACCCGGCGGCGTTTCTGCTCGTACATGGCCTGATCGGCGCGCACCATCCACTCTCCAATCGAAGCATTGCTGCAAATGTTGATTCGAACCGCACCCAGGCTGAGATTGATCGCGTAGCGGGTCTCTCCCGCGCTTACAGCTTTCAGGTCCTCACCGAGCCTAGTGCGAATGGCTGCTTCGCTGTTGTCCGAGGCTTCGATCGCCAGCACCGCGAACTCGTCTCCACCCAGCCGGGCGATCACGTCGGAATCGCGAAAGGTCATTTTCAGGGCTTTGGCAACGCGCTTCAGGGTCAGGTCTCCCTCTCCATGGCCAAACGAATCGTTGATGTGTTTCATGCCATCGATGTCCAGGAAGAAAAGGAGAATTCCCCGGCCCGTACGGTGGCCGATTTTTAATTGGCGTTCGGCAATGGCCATGAACCCGCGCCGGTTGCACAGGCCCGTCAATTCATCGGTGAGAGCCAGGTTGCCGAGCTCCGCCTGCAGCATGTATTGCTTCGCGGCGCATTGAACGGCGCGCATCATCAGTTTTTTCATCCGCCCGGTCTGCCCATCGTCGAGTAGCGGATCGTCCTGCACCTTGCGGACGTCTTGCAGCAAGCTGGCAAGCTCGCGGTTGGCATCGGAAAGCAAGGTCTGGAAAATGGTTTCGTTGGCGATCTCCTCGCCTTGCGTGACCAGGCCGGAGACGTCTTGACGCAATTGCTCGGCGTCCTCCGTCATTCTCAATAGCGCTGCGTCAAATGGATATTTCTTCGATCGGAAATGTTCGGTTTGCTTGCGCGAGGAGGCGCGAAGTTTGGTTGGGCCTATGGTCATTCCGTGTCGTCCTTGGTTCTTAATCGCAACTTCCATTCGCAGCTCCCGCTAGTTCACAAAACCCATCCGCTTCGTTACGGCGCTCAAAGTTTCTGCGTACTCCTACCTCTGCATCAGAGGCTGACTGTCGCCGGGAAGGCAAGCTGGCAAATCCGGCGCAACTCCTCATAGGTGAAATACACCTCTTCTTCGCTTCCGGCGCGTTCCAGATGGCCCAATCCCGACTCTTCCGAAATCCGGCGCAGGTCCTCTCGCGGAATACCAAGAAGGAAAGAGGCTCTGGCTTGGGTCACAAATTTCGGCACTTCATTCAAATCGTTCACGGCCTCCCCCAATCGGCGCGGTTGCCTTGGCGTCCTTCTCGACAGCCGGCCCAACCCTTTCTCTACCCTGGTGCTGGGCGAACCTTTCTCCCACCAGCCTTGCTAACGTGAGTTGGTCCGCCTCCGTGACTGAGCATTACTGTTCTCGGGGTGAATGAGGTGGGAGCCCAGTACACGGAGGCGGCCCGCTCTCGTAGTCACAAGATAGCGTTTGGGGGAATTAGAACAATTCGGAGAATCCTCCATTTCCAAACCCGGTAATCACCCCACGCCGCTCCGGTAAAGACCTGAGGAGGGCGGTTGCAATTTGGGAATGGTCCTGCATGTGGTCAGAAACTATCAGAGCCATTTTTGGTTCTCGAAAGGGGTCCACTTCGGATTGTGAAACTGCTGTTCGGAAAACCCCTTACATTGCTGAAAATAAATCGGTTAGCGAATCTCGGATGATTCTGTTCGATGGCGGCATCCTGGCCTCCGGGGTGCACCTTGTCCCCTCGTTCATGTGGTTGGAGGGAAAATGAACAAGTACCGCTTCGCCTGTCTGGTGGGCGTCGTTCTTCTCGGACTAGCTCTGAGCGGCACGGCGCGCGCCGACAGTTTCACGTACGACAACATCGTGTTCACGGGCTCGGTAACCAGTACCACCGCAACGTTGACGATCCAGTGTATGGACGCCAAGGTCTGCGGCGGGTTTTATCTCGGAGATGTGACCCTGAAAGGGCTCAACCCTTCAGGCACACCATCGCTGGTTTCCGCACCCGCCGGATACGTCACTTTGGGCGGAGGTCAAAACAACAGTGCAGTTGGTACGGGTGGCGGTTGCAATAGCAACGACACAACCGGCGCGGTCTGCTGGGATACGTCGTTGCCCTTGACCACCAAACTCGGAACAACGCTCTACACTTTCCGTGTCAGCTTCAGCAATGGCACGGTGAGTGGACCTCTTCACGTCCAGGCAACTGGATACACGAACGCCAACGGCACGCAACAAGGCGGAGGAAAGGGCTTTGCCGTATCGAACGACCTTTCTTCTTCCTCGTCGAGCACTGTGCCGGAACCTGGCACTTTCATGCTTCTAACCGCCGGATTGTTCACGACAGGCCTGCTGAGCCGCAAGGCCCGGCTGCCCTAACCGACATCTCAAAACCTGAGCGAACCTCAAGACCCCGCGCCCTGCACCGGCGCGGGGTCTTTTTGTTTCCGCTCGCCAAAAAGAAGAATGTGGGCCGGCGCGCCTATGCCCGCGTATCGAGGGTCACCGAGACGTTGCGCGGATCGAGCAAACGGTCCAGTTGCGACCGGCTTGTACGAAGTTGCTTCGCCATCGCCCGTTTCGTCTTCTGCTGTTCGTGCATGGCTTGTTCGAGTTGCCACGCCAGCACGCGTTTGATAGCGACTGCCTCCACTTCCCCTCGGATTCCTTCTTCTTCGAGAAAGCTATCAAAAGTTGACCCGCTGTGGTCCATTCTCTTTCGGCTTTTCTTCACATTCATTGCAATCCCCTTTGATGTTTATTTTTGTTGCGCCTTGCCAGCTCCAATTCCTCTTCTGGCGCCTTCTGTGTTTTCTTCACGAACCCGTGGAGCAGGACCATCCGGCCCTGTTTGTCGATATAGAACAGCACTCGGGCGATTCGGTTTTCAGTCAGGTTGGTTCGCACTTCGTAGATCGCATTGCCGAGCGGTCTGCATACTGGCATCCCAATCGGCCAGCCGAACTCCACTGTTTTAATATCCTCTCCCAGACGTTTGCGGTCTTCCTGCGAAAGACTCTTTAGCCATTCCCGGACTGGTTCGCCGCCCGCTTCCGTCCGATAAAAGATTGCCGGGACCCTTTTGCCTTGACCTTCGGATCGCGCGGGGGATTTGGGCTTTTCAGTCACTCAACAAGTGTACCATATATGGTACATAAAACAAGGAACAATTCGGGGGAAGGCCAATTCAGATGTGCGATGAAAATGGGCTCTAAAAACTGCGGGGTGAGTGGTACCAGCGCCGAATGCGTTAAGTGAGAACGGTTTCTCGGGACCCGGCTTCGTTTCTCAGGCCTTGAATATTTCCATTGCCGCTAGCGCATAAATCCCCGCGTAATCGATTACGTTTCGGAGGTCGACGTATTCGTAGCCGCGTCCGAACAGAAAAGTTTCTTTGCGGATTGGCTGGAACTGTTCCAGCGATTGAGCCGAACCATGTCGTAGTGTCCGTGGAAATAGAGCGTCCGCTCTCCGCTTCCATAGGTCGCCATCAGAGTGGCTGGAGCATCCCGCGATTCGTTTGGTGCACCGCACGGCGCGATTCGTTTGCAGTCGAGGTCCAGTTGCCGGATGCGTTGTTCGAGCAAGTCTGTGCAAGCCCCATAATTGCTTCCGGGCGGATTCTCCGTGGGAATGGCAATGAATTCTGCCAGGAGCGCCGCCATTTCTTCCTTGCGCTCTCGCAGCCACAAAAGAATTGCAGCGGCTTGCGTTGAATCGATGGGTGAGTTGTCTTTCATCCACGCCGATCTTAAGAGCGCGGCCAGATGGCACAAGCGCCATATTGGTCCAAGGATGAAACGGCTGGGTCAAAAGTGGAAAATCAGATCGCTGGCCACGGTAAGCTGATTGTGCCGTCGACCCTGGTCGTAAGCCTTCTGATCCCAGGCACGCTCGAAACGTAATTCCGGACGTATCTGGACGGTTGTGCCGATCCAATGACACCACATGACCGTGTTCTCTGAATATCTGGTGGCGTAACCCGTACGCTGGCCCTTCTTGTCGTTGAGAAAGTCACTGCGAAACGACAGGAAGTCATGTGGTGAGAGTTCCTTCTGCAGAAAATTGACCATGGCATATTCGGGAGCGGTGCAACGCTGTCCCCCTGGCAGGCAGTACGCGCCATTGGCGCCCGTTTCCGGGCGAATCGGGCCGCCCAAGGCAGGCACGTCGCGCTCATACATGTACCAGGCTTCCGTGGCCATATGCACCGTCTTCGAGAACTTGTGATACCAGGTAACGTCATACTGCTGAAGATTGTTGTACGCGTACTTGCCGTCATTGATCCCATTCGCGCAGATGTAAACATTGTCATTCACCGACGCAGTTGTATAGCTCAGGCAGGCGGTACCGGATGGCTTCGCATCCGGCGTCCACAAGGCAACATCATGGCCGCCGGTAATTCCGAGTTGCACCAGCCACTGATCGCTCAGCTTAACTGTCGCCATCAGACCTGTGTCGGTAAACGGGTCAATCGCATAGAGTAGCGAGTGGCTGAAGATGTAGTTGTTGGGCGCCAATTGGGCCTCGATCCCAGGCACGGAGATGAAGCGGCCCAGCCTCAGATTCATCCCCTGCGCAACCTGCGGAACGTAAAGTTCGACATATTCAAGTGCAGGATCGAAGCCATATTGATGATGATCGTTCAGCAGTTGGCCGCTCAGGTATCCCTTCGCGATCGTAAAACGATAATCCGCGCCATAGAGAGCCGTAAGGTGGTAGCCCCAGTCGACATGATCGCGTTGCACTGAGTCCGGCAACCGCTCGGCATAGAGCACAATTTGGTTCATTTCAAGACGATTCGAGTAGACATCGTTCGCCTCTGGTTCGTTGCGATGTGCGGAGGTGCTGAAGTTTAGCGTCGGATCAATCCATCCATACAATTTCGTCCGGCTGCTGGCCTGATTGATGGCGGTCATCAGTGGATAACTATTCGTGTCCGGCTCCCCAATTACCGACGAACCACCGTACGACCAATCGGCATTTGGGAACGGCGGCGAATCCAGCGGCGACGGAAGGCCACGCCGCGCTGGGGCCGGCGAGGAGGCAGTCGTCCCCAACCAGTCCCGGTGGTAAAACTCCGCCCAGCGGGCAAAGAAGCCCTTCGCCTCGGGAATGCTCGGTTGGGGAGCGTCCGGCGGCGGCGTGGCGTCTTTGTCCGTCTGTTGTGCCAGACAGAGACCGGAAGACAAGAACGCGACGATTGGGAATAAAAGAAAGAATTGGCAAAGGCGGAAGCTGTTGTTTGGAAGCATGAAATGTGGAGTCACTTCAGTCTACACGGTCCCGTTCGAATCCTTGCTCGTTGGTGCCGGGGTACCCCGGCGTGAGCCGGCAGGTTTTCGCTTTCCGATGTCCATTCACCGTCTGTTCGGGCAATAACCGCGTTGGAGAAACTTTACACGCAATCAGCACCACGAACGGGCTAAACATACCATTCCGCGTAGTGAGATCACGTCTGGTTCCATCAGCCTATGAGTGGAATCGGCTGTCGGAATACATCGTCAGACGCTCGTTACTGTTCCACCCGGATGACAGGCCAACCGGAAGTTATTCCGGGGCCGAAGTCCGGTTGGGGGAACCGTGTTTCGGCTACCGGGCATTGATCCTGCGATCTCCTCGAAGACCGTATCCAGCAGGGAAGCTCGTTGAAGTAGTCGGTTGAAAATAAAGCAGTAAGTGGTCGGGGCGCCGAGATTTGAACTCGGGACCTCCTGCGCCCAAGGCAGGCGCGCTACCAGGCTGCGCTACGCCCCGACCGAGACTTCCATTCTATCGTACTTTTGTTGGTTCCCCGCAGCCCTTGCGGGAGGCATTATTTGCTGCGTTATCTAAAAAATTTTGCGGAGTTCCTTTTTCTTGCGAAGAGTTGGCCTCCCATTCGCGTTCGGCGGGGCCTTACGTTAGGATGAACCTAGCCCATCCGAATTCCAGGAATGCACCAGCGAAAGGAAATGGGAATGAAACGGGGATTTCTTGCCGCACTGCTTGCAGCAGTGGTGTTGTTCGGGGTCGCTTGTAAATCGAACACCGACGATAAGGAAGCGATTCGCGCTGGAGTGATCAAGCACCTTGCGGCGTTGAACATGCTCAACCTGAACAATATGGACGTCAATGTGACCCAAGCCACGGTGAACGGCAACCAGGCGCAGGCGCAGGTGGAGGTTCGCGCCAAGGGCGGCGATCCGAGCGCAAACGCGATGCAGATTGGCTATGCGCTCGAGAAGCGCGGCGAAGAGTGGGTAGTGCTGAAGAGCACGGGCATGGGCGGCGGGATGCAGCATCCGGGCCCGGGAGAAGCACCTCCAGCAGGGTCCGCACCGGGTGCGATGCCGCCGGGGCATCCGAATGTGACGGGCGGCAGCGGACAAACGCCGGGCACGCATCCTGATTTCAACACCATCTTAAACAGAGCGCCTAGCCAGCGGCCGAATCCGCAGGCGCCACCCCCACCGTCTTCCACAAGCAAGCCCTGACCTTAACGAATCATTTGTGGCGACCCAAGCGGGGGCGTTTCAAACGATCGTCGGTAGCACCGGCATCCCGCCGGCAAGCGTGCGAACAAAACAAGCATCCCCTGCTGGAAGCCGACGCTACAGTGTGACTCGCTAATAATCCTGCAAATCCTCCGTCGGCAGCGCGACGCGCACGGCGTTCAAAACGGCGAAGAGGTCGATAAGTTCCTGACCAACTGCACCCCAGATGGGTGGCAAAAATCCAAACGCGGCTGCAACCATGCCGATCATGCTCGCGGCCATGCCCCCCAGCGCGCTTTGCAGCGCGATGCGCCTCATGCGCCGGCCGATATGGATCAGTTCGTCAATTTTTCCGAGGGAGGTCTCGAGCACGACCGCATCGGCGGCTTCCGTGGTGATATCGTTTTGCGTGCCAAAAGCCACGCCGACCGTCGCGGCCATCAGCGCGGGCGCGTCGTTGATGCCGTCGCCCACAAAGAGCGTGCGCGCTTTGGCCGTTTCTGCCTTCACGATGGCCACTTTCTCTTCCGGGCTTTTTCCCGCGTGCACTTCCGTGATCCCCACGCTCTCGGCCAGGTATTTCACTTCGGACTCTCGATCACCGGAGAGCAGCATCACTTTCAGCACGCCGTGTTTCGGCTTCAGGTGCTGGACGAACGACGCACTGTCTTTTCGGGGAGCATCGTGCAGCCGGATGGCCGCCGCATATTTTTCATCGAGGAACACCAGGCACTCCAGGCCGCTGGCCAGCGGCGGCAGTTTGATCCCGGCTTGATTCACTTTGCTTCGACCCGTGACGAAAACATTGTGGCCCGCGACCTGGCCCCGCAATCCTTCGCCGGGGCGCTCGCTGATCTGATCCGCCGGGAGCAGTTGGATCGCCTGCTGCTTCGCCGCGGTGACGATCGCGGTCGCGAGAGGATGCTTGGAATATTGTTCCGCGCTTGCGACCAGTTGCAATACTTCTTCACGCGAGACTCCTGGTTCGCACAGCATGTCGGTCATCGTCGGCCGGCCGTAGGTGAGCGTGCCGGTTTTGTCGAAAATGAGCGTTTGGCACTTTTCGATCTGCTCGAGGATCGCGGGATTTTTGATGATGATGGCGCGGCGCGCGGCAAGCGAAATTGCGCCGATGATGGCGGTCGGAATCGCGAGAAGCAGAGGGCACGGTGTGGCGATGACTACGACAGAGAGGAACCGTTCCGAGTTGCCGCTGAGAAAGGCCGCGACAATCGCTACGCCAAGCGCGAGGGGCGTGTACCACGCACCCAGTTGGTCGCCGAGGCGGCGCAATTGCGGGCGCTGCTCCTCGGTTTCGTGCATCACTTTCATGATGCGGGCATAGCGCGAATCCTCCGCCAGTTTTTCCGCGCGAATCACCAGCAGCGCTTCGCCGTTGATGGCGCCGGAAATTACCTGCGAGCCGGGAGTCTTCGATACTTCGTATGGCTCGCCGGTGAGATAGGCTTCGTCCATGACGCCGTGACCTTCGATCACCGCGCCGTCGACCGGACAAATTTCGTGAGGCAGGACGGTGAGTTCGTCGCCAACGCGGATGTCGCCAAGCTTTACGTCAACGAGACGGTTGACGTCTTTGCGGTGTGCGACGCTGGGCATGCGGCGCGCCAGGGCATCGAGCACCGACGAAGCACGCGCGGTGGCAAACTCTTCCAGCGCTTCGCCGCCCGAAAGCATCAGCACCACAATCGCAGCCACCAGATATTCGCGCAGCAGGATGGCGGTGATGATGGAAACGCCCGCCAGCAGGTCTGAGCCGAACTGGCGCTTCGCGAGCTTTTTCACAAGCTGCCACACCATCGGAACGCCGCCGACAAGTAGCGCGGCAAACAGCGGCAGGTTGTAAGTGAGCGAAGGGAAGTGCGCTGCGTATTTCAGCGCAACATGCAAAGCTATTGCAACAAGTGTGAATCCGGCGATGTAGGTTTCTTTGGTGGGAACGAATCCTGGCTTCGTGGAAGCCGACATTACTTATACTTTATCGCACCGGATCCTAAGCTTGTCAAAGTTGCAATCTAGCTGCGGGAATAACCGTCACACGGTTTTGTCTCTCGAGTAGCAGAGAGATTCGAGGTTGCACTCGGCGCATTTGGGCTTGCGGGCGGCGCAGACGCGGCGGCCGTGCCAGATGAGTTGGTGGGAGAACTTGATCCACTTGTTTTCGGGGATTACTTTCATCAGGTCTTGCTCGATCTTTTTGGGGTCGTCGTTGCGGGTCAGGTCGAGCCGTTGCGATAAACGGATCACATGTGTGTCCACGACGATGCCGCTGGTGATGCCGTAAGCCGTTCCAAGCACCACGTTCCCTGTTTTTCTGGCGACGCCGGGCAGCGTGAGGATTTCTTCCATGGTGCGCGGGACTTGGCCGCCGAATTTTTCGATCAGGCCCTTGCTGGCGCCCATGATGGATTTTGTCTTGTTGCGGAAAAAACCGGTGGGGCGGATTTCCCTTTCGAGTTCCGCGGGAGACGCATACGCGAAATCTTCCGGCTTCGTGTATTTCTTGAACAGTTCCTGGGTGACCTGGTTGACGCGCACGTCGGTGCACTGTGCCGAGAGGATTGTCGCGATCAATAACTGGAACGCGTTC
>Ga0206994_1090_pt1 | contig 17121 bp, 21 predicted proteins | sample Alteio_BWMinCont_4_FD_153485 | JGI IMG/M metagenome (GOLD analysis project Ga0206994, IMG submission 153485) | Enriched cells from forest soil in Barre Woods Harvard Forest LTER site, Petersham, Massachusetts, United States -... | ecosystem: Environmental > Terrestrial > Soil > Temperate forest >...
AAGAGTAATGACCTAATATTCCCGAATAACTAAATAACATTGAATACATGTTGTCAAAGGCCTAAGAATTTTCGCCAAATTGCTTTCTTTTTGGGTACAACCGGAGTTTTTTCATTTTTACGCGTTTCACTTGCTGCATAAGGACGATCTACCAGTTAAGAAAAAGGAAAGTAATGCAATGCTATTTTGCATCTACCTTTCTATGGTTATAAAATATTATTTTAGCAGAATCAATTACCTAACCTTTATTCATAATGAATATAGTACACATACATGAGGATGTATTTCAACTTTTAATGAAGTACAACCGGGAAGACCCGGCCTTTCGTTTTACCTTGCGTACACTCAACCGGAAATCCAGACTTGAAAAAGGATATTGGTTCTTAGGCGACGACCATTACCTTGCGGTATCATTTTGGAGCGGGAACGATAGATTGACCAGGATGCCCCGGATTGCTTTTGCCATTAATGAAGACGGTCACACCACACTGGAATTTAATTCTAAAGACCTGAGCGGTAATCAACTTTTTAACAATGACCTTTTGAGGGATTTAGGCATCGAACAGGCTCAAACTGACAAGGTACATTATCGCAAGTATTATTCGCAGTTTCTCAACAATGATTATTTGAAGGCGCTTGAATTTTTCCTGGGCACCGACAAAAAGATCATCGACAACGCTGTAAGAAATCATACCGCATTTTATCCTGATATGCTGGAATACACGGACCCTATTGATTTTATTGTAGAAGCGACATTTAAAAAACAGGAAAACATTGTCCGAAAGTATCGAAGGGTATTTGAAAGAATGAGCGGTCAGACCGGCTATTTAAGGTCGTTTGATATCAGAAGATTTGGGCCTGTAAATAACGTTGTCATTAAAGATATACCAAAGGGATGCAGGTGGATTTTTATAACCGGTGAGAATGGTTCCGGAAAAACGTCCATTATGCGAGCCCTGGCCACCGGCCTGATTGGCAATAATGACCATGATGAAGAGGTTGCAAAAGATTATCCTGCCTTTAGTGTGGAGATTGGACTTGAAAAGGGTGAAACGGTAGAAACGACACTCATCCAAAGCATTCAAGATTATAAAAATGGGAAGATGCTCCCAAGAGGACTAGCGGTTTATGGTCCGGTTCGGCTGTTGACCCAGGGAAGTCTTGACAAGCATTTTCAAAAAAGTGATGAAGCGCATATTAGTCATCAAACCACCTATGGTTTGTTCAATCCAATTGGAATATTAAGAGATATAAGCGGCGAATATGTTTTGGGTGTCCGGCCGAAGGAATACCAGATGACGCTCGACAATTTTATAGAAAACATTGCTGACAATCTTTCCATCATTCTCCCAAACGTTTATAAAGTCGACATCAGAGAAAAAGATAAAGGACATGAGATCCTTTACTACCAGGGCGATGAGAATAGCAGTTTAAAAAAAGATCCAACGCCATTTCATAAACTGCCTTCAGGAACGAGGAATTTTGCTGCACTCATCCTTGACATGTTATTGCGCTTTACCGAAAAACAGGATACGGTAACGGACCTCTCAGATTTCGTAGGTATAGTTTTGATCGATGAGATAGATTTGCACCTGCACCCCAAGTTGCAAAGGGAAATCGTTATACAACTGGCCGATACCTTTCCCCATATTCAGTTCATCGTCACTACGCACAGTCCAATTCCCATGCTTGGTGCCCCTAAAAACTCAGTATTTATCAATGTTTACAAAGATGAAAATGAAAAAATTTGTGCGAACAAGCTGGACATCGATATTACCAGCTGGCTTCCCAACTCATTACTTACTTCACCACTTTTTGGATTTGACGAACTGATCAGCGCCAACCATGTAAGCGGCGAAAAATTGAATACGGAGGATGATTATAATGAGGCGGTCTTTTATAATATTCTAGAAAGAAAAATACGGGAAAGGACGTTAGAAAGGAAACCGGAGCAATGATTTTTCTTTCACGCAAAGATAGGGATAACCCGCCCGCAAGGTTGGGAATCAACGCGGCTTTGGAACAATTAAGAAGAGCGGTTGACAATGAGGATGGTAACAGATTCAATCACAGCTACTACCCACACGATGATATTACCGAATTGCTCCGGGCATATTCTATTGATAAACTCGTATTAGCTCCAGGAGATAAACCAAAATGTAACTATTGCGAGTCAAGGATCGAAAAAGCAGTTAAATTGCAAGTGGAACATTACCGGCCGAAGGCTTTGGTAAGTCCCGGAATAAATGACAACGTGGAATTGCCCGGCTATTACTGGCTGGGCTTAGAATGGACCAATTTATTGTTAGCTTGTCCCAAATGCAATGGAAAGGATGCCAAGGCAAATAAATTTCCCATCCGCGGAGTTAGAGCTATAGCAATAAACCCGCTTACTCCTCTTGCAGGTGGTGGTCTTGCGCTCGACAGGACGCATTTAAGAGTAGATTCGGATGTTCTGACGAATGAACTACCGATACTACTTAACCCGGAGGTGGATGTACCCGAAAACTTCCTTACTTTCGATATTGACGGAATTATGGATGGCCATGGCCAAGATAAAGAACGTGGTGATGTAAGTTGGGAAACCTATCGTTTAAACCGTCCGGAACTGATCGTTGAACGGCTCGATATTTTAACAAAATTCCAGAAAAAGATAATGGTAGACATCGGTGCCTTTGAAATTCATGTCACCGACGAAGCAGTGCTTTTTTATTATTTTACCCAAACCTGTAAGGATATACTTGCCCGGAATTCAGCAGAGGAAGAATATACCCTTTGGGGCCGGTATGTAAATGACCATATAGATGATTTTATTCAAAAGTATGTTCCGCAGGAATATGGAATCAGGTTTAGAAATGCGTATGATGCCGCAGTGGCCGAAATTCAAGCAGTTGCAGTTGCCTAGTTTAACAATCCTTTTATCAATGGATAGTATGAAAGACCTTAGCATTAGCCTACCATCCAAGGAAATTCAATCAAAACTCATTAAAGAAATTGAGAAGAGGGAAAAGAAGCTGAAAAGGCTAAAAACAAAAACTTGAAAAAATAATTGATAGTATTTAGTTTTTCGGTGGCGGCGGAAGGTTATACATCCTCTTGAAAGTTAACTGGTAGGTGTAAATATGTTTCTTTTTGGCGTCTATTTCCATACTTTGGTAGAAACTATAAACCCTATTTTCTTTTGCGGACGGAAAAGTAACATAATCGCGTTGGTCATATTGGGCAACCTTAGTTTTATCTATAACAATAGTCCCGTCTTGGCCGGCCGCAGTAAGCCATCCTTTATATTGCGAAAAATCTCTGGTCTGTACTACTATAGTAAAGACGATTTGGTTTTTTACCAGTATCGTTGAAGAAATCTTTATGACTTCCTTTCTCGCAGTGTCCACCGCATTTTCTAAATAGAGCATGGGCACAGCCGAAGTAAGATTGCTTTGCTCCTTTATATAAACATACCCCCTTCGCTGTAGTGTATCCAATAAGACCACGAGTGCAGGATTGGTTTTATTCACCATGAGTTTCAAAGGTGAAATAAATTTGACCATATCCCCAAAGCTCACCTGTGCCCTGGCACAGCCCCCGGATAGAATAAATAATAAGGCGAAAAGGAATCGTATCTTTTTCATAGATCAGCAAACACAATGCGAAACAGTGGTAAACACACCTGGAGGCCCCTCTATGGTTTCAGTGACAACACAATCCGGCGTACAGGTTGCATTTGCTGTAAAGGTTGCTGAAAGCTTGTTGGTCCTGACGTGAATGGCTGAATTCTCGTCCATTGCACCGTGCCTGATGAGAATCGGGCGTATTTCGTCAAACATTGATTTGGTCACGTCTGCGGCGTTTTCTTTTGTAAGTTGCATATTTTTATGAGTTAATGGGTTAAATTAATGTATAAACTGTCTGCTAACATTGGAGTTGTATTGGGAAGCCAGGCCTTAATTTTAACCTTACCCACATAGGGAGTTTGGTTGGGCGAAAAGTAAAAGGTGGCGTTCCCGGTTTTATCACTAAATACCGTGCTCCCATTTCGGAAATTACCTATTGGGTTATTTAGGGTGTCAAGCGCCTCCGCCTGGGCGGTAATTCCCGGAGTGGCTATCCCCGGGTTTCTGACCAGGTTTAAAGTCAGGGTTGATTCGTTGGTCGCCGTTGTCGTAACCACAAATTGCGTACTTGTAGAAAGCTTTACCGATTGGGGGTACGCAAAGACAAATTTTATATTCAGGCTACGGCTGATGTCCGTGGAAGTAACCGTAACAGTTCCCGTACAGGTGTCAGCCGGACAGACCAGTTGGGCAGTCACCGCCCGGTAGTTTGAATCCGGCTGCGGCCTTAATGTGGTAAGGGTTGTGCTGCTCTTTTGTGTATCGTAGAAAAGTCCCTGAGTACTAAAAAATGTCAGGTTATAGCCACCTGAAATAGTGTTTCCCGGTATATCCGCGGTGATTTTTACAACTGTCGCGCCATCTGCAGGAGCGGTGTAGGTGCTTGCATAAAATTCAGGAATGACATCAGTTGCCGCAGGTTGTTTCTCCTTATAACAACCTGTGAATAGGGCCAAGATTGAAATGAGACAGCAATACTTTTTCATAACGAAAATAATTTGGCAAAACTGCTGTAAATAGTACCTATCCTGATATCAATAGAGGCGCCCAGGTATGGAGCCACCGCGATATGTTTATTGTCGATCAAAAAATTAGGGTCGAGTTTATAATACAGCAGGCCCCCGAAATTTACTTTAAACAGATTGTTAATACGGTATCCCGCGCCGACGATAATATTTTCATTGCCAAATAAATCGGCACGATAATACTGTTTCGCTTGTGTGTTCAACGTAATACCGAAGTTCGCGGAAAGATTGTTCCAGAAATTTAGCCCGTCGGTCGCCCTGTTTTCCCGGACATATTTATACGGTATGGAAGGGTCGAACGCCCTAAAATAAATATCTATGCCAAGATAGGGTGTGCCCCTGAAAAATCCATTCCAGGGAAAGCCAAACATAACATAGCCCGCGTCTACGGTTACTACACTTGATGCCCGCACGTCGACTGCAAAAGCCTTAAATTGGGCACCGCTGAATCCGACGATATTATAAAATTTGGGATCGTCATAATCCAGTTTTACGGTATCGGCCCAAAGCATATCCTGGTGAGCCATCAGGTCCGAAACCGAAACTTCCGGCTTATGACGTGCATGAATACTGATGTCCGAATGCAAAGTGTTGAGGATAATGTCCCCGATCTCGTCATTGGTCAACCCGTTCCCGCTGATCTTGTCCTTGATCTTTTCCTCGTAGTAAATATAGACGTCCCATGGATTTATTCTGTTGAGATCCATTTCGCTTACCAGTTTGGCCTGCCTGGTAATTTTATTGAGTTCCTTATCGTCATTTATCGGTTTAAGTATAGTTGCAATGTCATCGAATTTAATAGGAACTTTTGTCTCATCGTCACGAATGGCCAGCATTGCCTTTTTTAGAATTTCCAACTGATCATTGTTCAGGGCATAAAAGCCCATAAAATCATAGTGGCCGGTTGGACTTAAGGGAGGCACGAGGCATTCATACATCGTATATCCGGCTTTTGCGTCGGTAGAACCTGCCGCGAGAGTTACTTTCCTGCTAAATAGCGGGTGGTATTCGTAAAGGGTTTGATCTACTTGCGCCAGTGTTAATTGTTTCTTTGATATCACCCTTTCCCTATAAGCAAAAGTTACCAGTTGCGGGCTGGAATCATTATTATAAATATGTAGGTAAAAGAAGCGGTCGTAGGGTACAGGCGTTAGCGTGGTATTTAATTGCGGATCAATAACAACTATCTGTGTAGCCGGGCCAAAATATATGAATTTATAATTTTTGGGAGCAAACGCTGGATAGGAAGGAATTTGTCCGAAACACGTCTCGGAAAGTATGATCAGTAATATCGTAAATATTCTTTTCATGTGGATAAGGTGTTCGGTTATAAGTCATTAAAGCTAAGTGATTTATGGTGTAATTCCAAGAAATTATAAGCATAAAAATACCAATCCTCGATTGTTGTATTTAGCGAAATTTTAACCAATTCGCAGTTAATAAAATTAATGAATAGTAAACATTTCCTGGAATTATGACCGCCGGCTTAGACGTGAATAAACTTGCTGCTTAAAATAATTCCTAAAATCTGCAGGTTTAATTGCCAGTCTGTTATTTAGAATTCATTAGAAACAAATCTAATAGCCTTTTTTTTGGCTTATGGATAAAAAGAAAGAGGGTATTAAAGATGGTATTAATAACGTATGATTTAAAATCAGACCACATAAGAGTAAAAAAGCTTTAATGGTTAAAGGTTGGAAAGAAAAAATTACGACGCTCAAAATAGAGTTTGCAACTTACCTAATACATCATTGTGGATGGATATAAATGATGTAACAGTAGCGTGAGAAGAAGGAAAATCCATTGTTTCAGAACTTACACGGGAAAGATTGATCTGTGTTGCTTTTTCGACATGAGCGGGCATTATAGGTAAAGCTTTCGAATTATAGTTGGTATAAATAAAAAGAAAACCCATACTTGGGATTTAATGCTTTAAACCAAATTCATTACTTATCATGTGACCGATTGACAAATTAAATTTTTTACCCGTTATAGATGGATGCTATTCTTGAAGGGTTGAATGTTCACTGTTCGGTTATCTAAGTGGATATGTTATTTTCCTTCAGTTTATCAAAGTCTATACTGCCAATGAGGGTCAAAAGCGGCACCAAGGGTTCGATTCCCGTTCAGCCCGCTGAGCGGGCTGAACGGGAATCGAACCTTTTTATGTAACTCATCCTTTTTAAAAACGGTAATTATTAAAGCACCCATTAAAACCGCTTTATACAGGATTAAATCCGTTTTGGAGGTCACTGAAAGGTCACTGAAAAAAAAGGCATAAAAAAAGGCACTTATGGTGTTCATAAGTGCCTGATTATCAGGTGGAGAATATCGGAGTCGAACCGATGACCTCTTGCATGCCATGCAAGCGCTCTAGCCAGCTGAGCTAATCCCCCATTGCGGATGGCAAAAGTAACAAAATTTACATAATGGCAAAAGGTATTTTATATAAATGACCAGGGGGTTAGAATAGCATACACAATTGATTGCTTAGTAATAGGAAATGATAGCTTATAAGTATCGGAAAAATCAGGCATCAGTATTATGGGGAACCGCAAAAACAAAACCCTATAAAACAAGTAAAGCCCCTGATGGGCAGGGGCCTTTACTAACCAATTATAAACCTAAATTATGAGAAGACTTTTCTATTGTTTTTCAACAGTGTAAAGGTAACACTAAGTTCTGTACTTGCAAAATTTATTTTAAATTTATTTTAACATTTGTTAGATATGTTTACCAATAATTCAATATATAAAACATTCATTACCAACATCGCAATATTTTAATAGCTAAACACGTTTTAGCAAATTTTATAAAAAGCACTACTAAAAAACTAACTTTTTGATTAAAAAGTATAAAAACAGATCATTTTTTAAACAACGACACAAAAAATAACCAATAAACTCATTAAAAAATAGCCATTTTATATTTTTTAGACTGTTTTCGTTGTAAAAATGTCGTTTTTACGATAAAAAACATTCCTTTTTCATTTTTTTTATCTGTCAATTATTAAATTAAATATTACGTTTTACAAACATCAACATAAATTTGCTTTATCATCTTTGTGTAAAACATAAGTTACAATTAATGACAAAGCCTTCTACAACACAAAACAAGCCCCATTTAACACCATTAACCCTCTGGATAATGACCATCGCCACCGGCCTGGTGGTAGCAAATATTTACTATAACCAACCTTTACTTGGCGACATTGCACACACTTTTCATGTGAGCAACGGTACCGCCGGGCGCATTTCAATGGCAACACAACTGGGTTATGCTGCCGGGATGTTTTTCATTGCCCCGCTTGCCGATATGTTTGAACGCAAAAAATTAATGTTAATTGCTTTTATGGCAGTTATTATCGCATTGCTTGCCGCTGCTATTGCGCCAAACATACATTTATTAGTGCTGGCCAGTTTTTTGGTTGGCGTAGCATCACTAACCCCTCAATTACTGGTACCAATGGCGGCGCACTTAGCAAAACCCGAAGAACGCGGCAAAAAAATAGGTGTGGTGATGAGTGGCTTATTAATAGGTATACTGGCATCGCGTACGCTTAGCGGTTTTATTGGAAAACAGTTTGGCTGGAACGCCATGTTTTTTATAGCGGCCGGATTAATGGTAATAATGGGTTTATTGGTATATATATTTTTACCTAAAGTTGAACCGGATTATAAAGGGAACTATAAAGAGCTGATGAGATCGCTGGTCCACCTGTTTATGAATGAACCTCAACTTAGGTTTGCAGCACTTAGGGGCGCCCTTTGTTTTGCCTGCTTTATGGCTTTTTGGACAACCCTGGTATTTCTATTAAAAGAAAACTTTAATCTCGGAAGCGATGCCGCAGGTTCATTCGGACTGGTTGGAGCATTCGGCGCTATAGCCGCCGGGCTTATGGGCCGGCTAAGCGATAAGATGGATGCTTTTAAGCTCTCCTTTTTTACTTTATCACTTATCCTCGTATCATTTGTCGTATTTATTTTCTCGGGGCATAGCATAATAGGCCTGGTAATAGGTGTAATAATATTAGACATGGGCGTACAGGCAACGCACATCTCCAATCAATCCATCATATTCGCGCTTAGCGCCGAAGCACGCAACCGCATTAATACTATATATATGGTGTCATATTTTATTGGCGGCTCCCTTGGCACCCTGCTGGTAAGTTCACTTTGGGGCAATTACCATTGGATGGGGGTATGTATTACAGGTATTGCCCTATCATTAATAGCGCTTGTGGTGCATTTGTTTAATCACCGTAGTATGCAAAACAAGGCTACAAGTGTATAGTGCCGCCTACTGTATAGTACATAGTACACAATTCTATCCTACAAAAACCAATTTTTAAAACGGTATAAAAACGTTTGTTTTTGGCAGAGGCATGACCGATTAGTTACGCTTTAACATATTTTTTACGAGTAAATTACTTTTTTGGCACCGAATTGGAACAGTACTTACCAAATGACACTGAGATGGTAATTGTAAAGAAAAACGATCGGAAAGTGAAAGACAAGCAATGGGAAAACCCATTGAACCCCGAAAAAACCGGAGATGACCGCGACCGGGAGCAACTGGAAAGGCAATTAAAAGAGGCAAAAAGAAGAAAAAACAATTTAACCGCGAACAATAACGATAAGCAAACAAAAAACTAAAAATACTTAACCTATTTACCATGAAAACTTATAACAGACCAGCAGCAAGCAAATTAGTAACCCGTTTTGACAGGGAATTGAAAAACATTTTAATGAACGACCTGAAAGCTTTGAAACAAGCTAAAATTCTTTTCTTAAATAACGTTAGCAATAATCTGCTGCCTGCAGCTTAATTAAAACATCAACCCCAATAATACCTACCATGAAAATTTACAATAAAATAGCAACCAGCAAATTAGTAGCCCGTTTTGATAACGAGCTACTAAATATAATAATGGAAGACCTTAAAGCTTTCAGAGATAGAAACAAATTTATAACCAGCAACAAACAGACACAGCATAGCTTAACAGCTGCCTGATCCATCATAAACATCTACCTATCGAATTCTACACCACCTATGAAAAACAGTAAAGCCCCGCATTTTGCAGGGCTTTATTTTTTCGAGGCGTATTTTATAATTAATGCCGCGGCTTTTGCCGATGCGCCGGGCTTGCCCATCCGTTCATCAAGCTTATCATAATTACTGAGCATGGCAGCGCGATAGTCTTTATCATTAATTATTAGATCCAGCTCAGCACTAATGTTCTGTGGGTTGCAATCCTGCTGTATCAGTTCCTTAACTACAAGGCTATCCATTATAAGGTTAACTAACGATATATATTTTATTTTCACCACCATACGGGCAATGGTTATAGATATATTATTGCCTTTATACACCACAACCTGCGGCACATTAAACAAAGCGGCCTCGAGCGTAGCGGTACCTGATGCAACTATGGCAGCATCAGCATTATTTAACAGATCATAAGTAGCATTGAATACAATGGGAATATTTTTATCGCTCAAAAACTGGTTGTAAAACTCCTTATTAAATGATGGCGCTCCGGCAATTACAAATTGATGCTGGGGGAATTGCTCCGTTACCTTTAACATATCGGGCAACAGGTAACTTATTTCCTGTTTACGGCTGCCGGGCAGTAAAGCTATTATTTTCTTTTTGGGCAGATGGTTGCTTTCAAAGAAGTTTACATCAGGTTCAAAAGCGGCAATGGCATCCAATAAAGGATTACCAATATAGTCAACGTCCATGCCCCATTGCTTGTAAAAGTCGACCTCGAAGGGCAAGATACAGAACATATGATCGACCACTTTTTTTATTTTCAATACCCTTTTCTGGTTCCATGCCCAAACTTTTGGTGAAATGTAGTAACAAACCATCAGGCCGTTCTTTTTAGCAAAATCGGCTATCTTGAGGTTAAATCCGGGGAAATCTATCAATATTAAAACATCGGGCTGCCAGGCGGTTATATCCTGTTTGCATAGGCTCAGATTTTTGAAGATGGCAGGCAAATTGGCCACAACCTCAATAAAACCCATAAAGGCCATATCGGCGTAATGCTTTACCAGCGTACCACCTTCGGCAAGCATCAGGTCGCCGCCAAAAAACCGAAATTCGGCCTTAGGATCGCGCTCTTTTAGCTCCTTCATTAAATTGGCTCCGTGCAAATCGCCGGATGCCTCGCCTGCTACCAGATAGTATTTCATTTTTTATTATGTTGCTACATATATAATATATTGTAACAATATCGTTCTAATGCTATAAATGCTACCAAAAGTACTTCATAGTTATTATTTTAGAGCGATATATTTTATATATAAACCTAATTTCAATTATCCCGTGAAAAAAGTCTACGCGTTTGCCCTGCTCATTTTCATTTGCTATAACGCATCAGCCCAAAAGTATGTGCCTCACATTAAGGAAGGTACCATACTAAACTATAATGTAAAAGCAAGAGCCACCGGGCAACCTGCAGGTATTTCACTAACCATTATCAGCCTTGCTCCGCCTGTTAAAATTAAGTGGGCCATTCCATTTGTGGGGACCGGTTTTTTTGAAATGAGTGCTAAATCGATACAAAGCGCTACAAAAACGCTTGCTGAAGAACCTGCACCCGATGAGGTTACCACCATGAAAGACGACGAAACACTGCTGCTTCTTTCAAAAGACACCTATAACAGCATGATAAACAATAAATCATTCCAGCTTAATGGCTATACTTTTAATGTACAAACGGATACAGCGGCGTTCCAGATAAATAAAAAAGATGCTGACGTATTTTATGCCGTAAGCACCAAAGGCAACCGCAGGATATGGGTATTGAATGACCCTGATTTCCCACTCATCTGCCGCTCAAAACGTGTTACCGACCTGATAGATTTTGAGCTAACCGCTATTACCGAATAATTTACAGCTTAAAGTTCCAGCCATTTAATACAGGTATGGCGTGATGGGCGGTCATATCAAATTGTACCGGTACAACCGATACATAATGATTATTCAGCGCCCAGACATCAGTATCCTCACCGGCATCATTTAACTGGAATACGCCGGTTAGCCAATAATAAGGGCGTTTGTGCGGGTCTACACGTTCATCAAACTCTTCGGCCCATTTGGCATTGGCCTGGCGGCATATTTTTATGCCCTTAAGATGCGGCCCCGCCGGGAAATTGACATTTAATAAAGTAGCCGTTGGCAAGCCATGCTCCAAAACCTGTGATGCAATTTCTTTTACATATTTAAGGCAGTGGCTAAAATCGGCCTGTAGGGTAAAATCATCCAACGAAAACCCTATGGACGGGATGCTTTCAATAGCCCCCTCAACCGCTGCCGACATGGTGCCGGAGTATAATACATTTATAGAATTATTCAACCCATGATTAATGCCCGACACACACAGATCGGGCTTTTTACCTTTAAAAACCAAGTTTACAGCAAGCTTAACACAATCAACCGGGGTGCCCGAGCATTTGTACATTTCCACGCCTTCATAAATATCAACTTTATCAAAACGCAGCGGCTTGCCAATGGTGATGGCATGCCCCATGCCCGATTGCGGGCTGTCGGGCGCTACAACTACTACCCTGCCCAGCTCTTTCATTACATCAATTAATGCCTTTATTCCGGGGGCGGTTATGCCGTCGTCATTTACAACAAGTATGGTGGGATGGGATTTCATAGTGCGTCAAAATTAATATATTTGGTTGATAAGGTTCCTGTAAAATCCAAGTTTCTCAATGAACGAGCAATTAATAATCCACATCCGCAAATTCGTTCAAATAACCGATGAGGAAGCCGCGCTCATCAGCTCAAAAGTAACACTACTAAAACTAAAGAAGAAAGCCTTCGTGCTTACCCCCAGTAAGCTATGCAAAGCCAATTATTTTGTAGCGACAGGGTTAATGCGCCTATACTTCATCAGCAAAAAGGATATCGAACAAATAACGCAGTTTGCTTTGGAGAACTGGTGGATCACCGATTACGACAGTATCGACAGCAAACGCCCATCCCATTTTTATATACAAGCTATTGAAAATACCGAGGTTATTGTACTTGAGCAGCATATTGAAGATGAGCTAATCGCCCAAATACCCGCCTTTGAACATTATTTAAGGCTGATACTGCAAAAAGCCTTTACTGCCGCCCAGCGCCGGATGGAGATGCTCAACAACATGACAGACGAGGAGCGCTACCGTAGCTTTTCCACCCGCTTTCCCGACTTTAACCAGCGAGTACCGCAATATATGGTGGCCTCCTATTTAGGCGTAACACCGCAATTCATCAGCCGGCTACGTGCCCGGAAGCCCCGTATTTCTTAACCATAGTTCATTTTTTGAGAGGTGTTCAATGCCGAAATTTGTATTGAACAAAAAATCAAATTATCATGAGTAACAGAATAAACATTGGCAAAACCGAACCCGCAGCTTACAAAGCAATGATGGCTTTAGAACACTATTTGGGAACCACCGGCATTAGTCCAATTCAACAGGAAATGATACGCGTACGCTCCTCGCAGATAAATGGCTGTGCTTATTGTATTGACATGCACACCCGCGATGCCCGCAAAGCTGGTGAAACTGAACAGCGCATATACCTGCTAAATGCCTGGCGTGAAACATCATTGTTCACTGAGGAGGAAAGGGCGATATTAGCTTTAACTGAAGCAGTAACATTAATTACGCAAGGCGTATCCGACGAGGTTTATGAACAAGCTATAAAAGTATTAGGCGAACAAAAAACGGCACAGGTTATCATGGCTACTATCACCATCAATGCCTGGAACCGCATCGGCATAAGTACCGCCATGCAACCGGCTTTGTAGCTACTGTGCCGCCAGGCACCACATTAATAGTTATTAAAATAAATGCCCCGAATAATTCGGGGCATTTATTTTGTGTGAATCTATTCGGATTTTTATGATAAATTAATAATGAAAACGTAATTGCGCTACTGTTATAACTTCATCTTCAATCTTGTAAACTAATCTGTGTTCACTCGTAATCCTTCTCGACCAATAGCCGTTCCAATTGTGCTTTAATGCTTCTGGTTTTCCAATACCTTCAAATGGCGTTTTTTGAATATCCTCAAGTAGCCTTGTGATTTTCTCCATTACATTTTTATTCCCGCTCCTTTTCCAATATTGCAAATGCTCAATGGCTTTGGGCGAAAAGATTATTTCCATAGATCCTCTAGAGCAATTTTCACACCTTTCCCATCATTTATCTGTTGAATACTTTCATCTAAAGCCTTTTTATTGGCTTCACTCGACATCAGATACTCAGTTTCATCCATCTCTTTCTCGTATTTTATGCTGAAAGCTTCAAAAATGGCTTTAAGTGCCTTTTCTTGCGCTTCGTCTTTTGGATGTATAGTTAATGTTGACATATTTAATTAATGTATATCACAAATTTACGATTTTTCCCATATAGTAGTCAAAGCCAATATATACTCTCCTCTACAACGCCCCTTTCTTAATATCATCCACCACTCCCGGATCAAGCAATGTACTTATATCGCCTAAATTCGAAGTATCGCCTTCGGCTATTTTCCGCAATATCCTGCGCATAATTTTGCCTGAACGTGTTTTTGGCAACCCGGTTACAAACTGAATTTTATCGGGTTTGGCTATCGGGCCTATAATGCGCGATACAGTCATGGCTATATCCTTGCGGGCCAGTTCCTCATCGCCATGCTCACCCGGACTAACCACGAATGCGTAAACACCCTGACCTTTAATATCGTGCGGATACCCCACTACTGCCGATTCAACCACACTGCTGTGCATATTAATGGCATTCTCCACCTCGGCGGTACCAATACGGTGACCGGATACATTCAGCACATCATCAACCCGGCCGGTTATTCGGTAATAGCCGTTCTCATCACGTAAGCAACCGTCGCCGGTAAAATACATATCCTTATAAGTAGCAAAATAGGTGGTGCGGCAGCGTTCATGGTCGCCATAAGTGGTGCGGATGATGCCCGGCCATGGGAATTTGATACATAAATTCCCGCTTACACCATTGCCTTCAATTACTTTACCATTCTCATCAACCAAAACCGGCTGAATGCCCGGAAGTGGCAGCGTAGCAAAACTTGGCTTGGTTGGCGTAATGCCCGCAAGCGGCGATATCATAATGCCACCCGTTTCTGTTTGCCACCAGGTATCAACAATGGGGCATTTGCTGTGGCCTATCTTTTCATCAAACCAGTGCCATGCCTCCTCATTTATCGGCTCGCCTACCGAACCCAATTTTTTAAGGGAGCTAAGATCTTTACCTTCTAACATCTGATCGCCAAAACTCATCAACGAGCGGATGGCCGTTGGCGCGGTATATAATATGTTTACTTTGTATTTGTCAACAATATCCCAAAACCTGCCAGCATCTGGCCAGGTGGGTATGCCCTCAAACATCAGCGAGGTCGCACCTTGTGATAATGGGCCATATACAATATACGAGTGCCCGGTTATCCAGCCAATATCAGCCGTACAGAAGTAAACTTCGCCTGGATTGTACTGAAATACGTTTGTAAAGGTGTAGCCCGTGTAAACCATATAACCACCACAGGTATGCACCACGCCTTTGGGTTTGCCTGTTGAGCCTGATGTGTACAAAATGAACAGCATATCCTCGGCATCCATTTCCTCGGGATCGTACGTTGTAACGCCCTGCGTTTCCACCTTCTTTATCTCATCTTCCCACCAAACGTCGCGGCCCTTTATCATTGATACAGGTGTACGGGTGCGGGTAAGTACTATCACTCTTCTAACCGACTTGCATTGAACCAGCGCGTCGTCTATTACATTTTTTAACGGGATCTCTTTATTGCCCCTAAAGCCGCCATCAGAAGTTATTACAATGTTACATTGCGCATCGTTTATCCTGTCGGCAATGGATTGTGCCGAAAAACCACCAAATACAACAGAGTGAACGGCCCCTATCCTTGCGCAAGCCAAAACAGCTATCGCCAGTTCGGGTACCATCGGCATATAAATACATATACGGTCGCCTTTGCGGGCGCCGTTATTTTTTAAAACATTGGCAAACTGGCAAACCTTGTCGTACAGTTGCCTGTAGCTTAATACACGGTGATCCTCCTGCGGATCGTTTGGCTCCCATATTATAGCCGGTTTATCGCCAAGCTTTTCTAAATGGCGATCAAGGCAGTTTTCGGTAATATTCAGTTTTGCCCCCTGGAACCATTTTATGCTGGGCTCTTCAAAATTCCATTCTAATATCTTATCCCACTTTTTGCGCCATTGGAAAGTATCTGCTACTTCTTTCCAAAATTGTTCGGGTTGTTCAACGCTCTTTTTGTAGGCTTCCTGGTACTCAGGAAATGTTTTAATTCTCATAATGTAAAGACGATTTATTGGCGGCGTAAATTAGCAATTTTCCTGTTTATAATAAATGAATTTTTAGTTCAGGAATATTTAACTTTATATTTCAAATCTTATCACAATGTACCTGTTCAAAGCAATATCAATATTAGGATTATCAATTATTTTAACATCGCCATATCAGAAAACAATTAAAACTTTGGTTGTATCCCATACACGCCCTGAAATATTAAGTGGCCAGGTAAAACAATTGATAGAAATAAGATCAGAATCCAGCAGCGAATTCAAGCTTTGTCCAATTGATACTACGTTTTTTGATAAAGACGGGAATCCTATTGAAACAAGACAGGGCACGGGAAAGTACAGTTGTGTGATAAGTAAATACGCGGATAAATATGATACGTCTGGAAAGAAAACAGAGACAACTTTTTATGATGACAATCTTAGAAATGTTTTCAAGTACGATAGCGTTGGAAATATCATTCAATTAAAACACTACCGAAAATTTCAGACGATGCAATTGCTCGCTGAAAGTACATTTAACTATGATGCGGATAATAATATAAATGAAATCGTTTCTCATAGCTTTACCGGTTTATTAATTTCAAAAGAGTTATTAACCTATGATGATAAAGGCTTTGTATCAGAAGACGATTGTTATTTTAGAGGGAAACAACTCCGCTTTGAACTGTTTCATAAATATATTTCATTAGACCGTCAGGGCAATTGGACAAAGAAGATAGATGTTATCAAATATGCTACTGGCAGCGCACCAAGCACCGATACCATTGAGCGCAAGATCACCTATTATAACTAACTTGTTTTAATAAATAAGGGCGTTAATAATCTTTTTCAAAATATTTTCAAACCGCTATTGAAAATTCGACTTAAAATCCTGATATTTGCAAACTCTTTAAGAAAAGGGATTGAATTAAATCGATTGTCATGTCAAGAATTTGTGATTTAACAGGAAAAGGTTCACTTGTAGGTAATAACGTTTCAAACTCAAATGTTAAGACCAAACGCAGGTTTCACCCAAATTTAAAACTCAAAAGGTTTTACATTCCTGAGGAAGATAAGTGGATAACTTTAAAAGTATCTACTTCAGCTGTGAAAACCATTACAAAAAATGGTATTACCGCTTGTATCAATA
>Ga0206994_1091_pt1 | contig 16997 bp, 12 predicted proteins | sample Alteio_BWMinCont_4_FD_153485 | JGI IMG/M metagenome (GOLD analysis project Ga0206994, IMG submission 153485) | Enriched cells from forest soil in Barre Woods Harvard Forest LTER site, Petersham, Massachusetts, United States -... | ecosystem: Environmental > Terrestrial > Soil > Temperate forest >...
TGACTCCAGAAACAGCATCAGCCATGAAAAAGGCAGCTGAAATGGTAAATGAACAGGCAACACAATTTCAGTCTGCCTATGCCATAACCGATCCCCGTGACCTTTTGGCTATGTGCGCCCTCCAGCTTGCTTATCAAAACCTTGAACACGGACAATCTTATTCTGAAACTATTGAAGAAAAACTCAATGCAATAGAATCGGCATTGGGTATAAAATAGCATACATAAATCTACTTGAACAGGAGGTTCATAAACAAAACACACTATGAACCTCTATTTACAAACCATACTAATTATAGCTGCAGCTGCCGCAGTAGGTATCATGCTGGGCGGTGTAATTAGCTATTTCTTTTTACGCAAAGGCATCGAAAAGAAAGCCAGCGACATTATAAAAGATGCTGAAAAACAAGCTACCATTTTAAAAGAGAAAAGGATGCTCGAAGCTAAAGAGCGTTTTCTTCAACTTAAAGCTGAGCATGAAAGTTATACGGCAGAAAAGAATAAACAACTAAACTTAGCAGAAAACCGCACAAGACAAAAAGAACAATCTCTGAACCAAAAACTGGAGCAAATACAACGCAAGGAAAAAGACCTTGACCATGCTAAGAACAATTACCTGGAGCAACTGAAAGTTGTTGACAGGAAGAATGAAGAACTTAGCAAAATGCACCAAAGGCAGGTGGCACAATTGGAAGTCATATCTGAAATTTCTGCTGAAGAGGCAAAAGCCCAACTTATTGAATCACTGAAAGGAGATGCAAGAACTGAAGGTGCCCTATATGCGAAAGAAATTATAGCGGAAGCTAAACTCACAGCCAATAAAGAAGCAAAAAAGATAATTCTTCAATCCATACAAAGAGTTGCAGTGGAAACTGCAATAGAAAATGCTGTTACAGTATTTAATATTGAAAATGACGAAATGAAGGGCCGTATTATAGGCCGTGAGGGAAGAAATATTCGGGCATTGGAAGCTGCAACAGGCGTTGAAGTCATTGTGGACGATACACCTGAAGCCATTGTAATTTCCTGCTTCGATCCGGTTCGGCGTGAACTTGCCCGAATGGCACTGCACCAGCTCATATTAGATGGACGTATTCACCCGGCAAGAATTGAAGAGGTTGTGGAAAAATGCCGCAAGCAACTGGAAGATGAAATTATTGAAGTAGGTAAACGAACAGTTATTGATCTCGGGATTAATAACCTCCATACCGATCTTATACGGATAGTAGGGAAAATGAAATATCGTTCTTCATATGGGCAGAATTTATTGCAGCACTCCCGTGAGGTGGCCAATTTAGCTGCAACTATGGCATCGGAATTGGGGCTTAATCCTAAACTTGCTAAACGTGCAGGTTTGCTGCATGATATAGGCAAGGTTCCTGATGAAGAGCCGGAATTGCCGCATGCATTGCTGGGCATGAAATTAGCAGAAAAATATAAAGAACGCCCTGAAGTTTGTAATGCAATCGGGGCACACCACGATGAGATAGAAATGACCGACCTGCTCTCTCCTATTATACAAGTTTGTGATGCTATTTCAGGTGCCCGACCAGGTGCAAGGCGGGAAATTGTGGAACAATATGCCAAACGTTTACGCGACCTCGAATCACTTGCACTTTCTTACAAAGGTGTGGAGAAGACTTATGCCATACAAGCAGGGCGTGAACTGCGGGTAATTGTCGGCAGCGAAAAAATCAGCGATAAAGAGGCAGAAGTACTTTCATTTGAAATAGCCCAGAAGATTCAGAACGAAATGACCTATCCTGGACAGGTAAGGGTTACGGTAATTCGTGAAACAAGGGCTGTGAATATTGCAAAATAAAGCATTTTATTCGCATGGGTGAAGCGTGTCTTTCAATATAATCACGTCTTTGTCATTAGCTAAGTAATCTGGTAACTTACCTCCGGAAGGGTTAAATATTGCTACTACCCTTCTGTTATCTTTTAGCTCCTTATACTGAACTTCATCAGGAATAAAACCATAGGCAGGTAAGCCAGTATAGAACATCGCCTCAATAGGATGGCAACCGGGAATATTAAATAAAACCGCATTGGAAGGAACATTCAATCGTTGGAAAATTGCTTTATTATGTTTCAACCCATCATAACAATCCACATCTTTTCCCCAAAAGCCATTATTAGCTTTTAAAGAATTGAAATTTAACCGCATACAAACAAGAATCAAAAACACTCCTAAAAATAATAGAGAATTTACTTTGTGAGAAGATTTTATTTTCATCGAAACCCATTCCCAAAAATAAACAATGGAAACTGCCAACGAGAGATACATTGGAAGTATAATAATTGCCGTAAATGACTGCATTTTTGTTTTTGCAATCGAGTAAAAAAGGTATACAAAAATAATGGAAATAATTAAGGACAGATTCATTTTTCTATTATTACCTTTCAGATAGAAAAAAACCAATGAAGGAGCGAGAAAGACAGGTACTAAGGAGCCGAAAATTAATCCCATATAAGTAAAATGGTAATAAAGAGGCCCGCCTTGTGAATCGATCACAGAATTAAGGTGGTGCAGGTTAAATTCATATTCTCTTTTTGCCTCAAAAGGGTACTGCATAAAAATATACACCTGCCAGGGTATTGAAATTGCAATGCTTAGTAATGCAGACCAAAAAACAATGGCGTATTGCTTGAAATCCCATTTATATTTAAAGAAAGTATAGGCTGACCAGATTAAATACACAAGCAATCCAACCACCCACTTGGTAAGAATTGCAAATCCGGAGAAAATGGCTGTCAATAATGCCCAGTATAATTTTCCTGAATAAACATATTCTATCATGGTCCATATGCTTAAGGAAATGTATGCGGTAAATACCAAATCATTTTGGTCAAGCGGAGCAAAGCCTGAAACAAGCTGCCATAAATAGGAAGAAGTCGCTATTAATATGCCCGTAATATATCCGGCCTGTTGATTATATATAAGTTTGCCCGATCTATACCCTCCATACACCATGATACTACATAGCAATGCCCCCGGCAAGCGAAAGGCTATTTCATTTACTCCGAATATTTTATAAAACAGGGTACCCTGCCAAAGAAACAAGGGAAATTTGTGAACCCATATATGTGCTGTTGCCCACCCGTAGGACATCTTAAAAAGCTCTTCATCATATAGCGTAGGTATAAAGAAGTGATACAAAAAATTCTTAGCAACCAATGCATGGAATCGCTCATCCCAGAGATTTAAGAAAGGGACTTCCAATGTTGCATAAAAGAAAAAAAAGAAACCGGCTGCTACAAGAAGTAATAAGGCCGGCTTTTCTTTCTGCAGAAACTGAAAAAGCAGGCTCAAAACTATTATTAGAAAGCCAATCCAGAAAAAAATATTTTTATCATTGAACAGTAATTCAGTCATAGAACATTTATCACAATTATGTCAAATGTAAGTAATATGTAGAAAAATGAGGCCTTCCCGTATTAGGCGCAAAATATTTTAATTCTACTTTACTCACAATTTTTTAATTTAGATTCCGTTAACATGTCGACAACAGGGGATGAATATATATTATAAGTCTGTCTTATTATTGCTTTTAATAATTTCTGCGGCAAGTCATTCGCTCTATTGCCAAACGCCAATAAATGACATGAACTGGCAGTTGGATTCCATTAAAAGTGACGAATTTAATTCAGACACTCTAAATACCGGGTTATGGCATGTGTTGGATTGTCCAAGTGGAGATTGTTGTAATTGGGGAGGAGGCGAAGCATATCAAAAAGGAAATGTTACTGTATCAGGTGGAAGTTTGACATTGAGAACGGATGGTCCGGGCTATGCTCCAGTACCTTGCGACAGAGAAACATTTGCAACAGGAGGAATAGTATCCGATTCTTCTAATTACTCCTACGGTTATTATGAAATTTATGCAAAGTTACCCGGCTTTTATGTTAATGGTGTCCCTTGCGGAGAAAAGTTTCAACCGGGCTATTGGATGGCTTATGAAGTTTCTGACACGAGTTGTATTTCAATACACAATGAAATTGACCCTGTAGTACAAACCAGTGTTCAATATAAATATGCGGATACTATTCTTGCCGGGTGGAGTTATCAAAACGGACATTGCAGTGATGCAACAGTTGGCTCAGGGACATATTATAGCTCTACCCCGCTATTTACTTCATTTCACAAATATGCTCTTGAATGGAACACTAATTGCATTATATTTTTAGTAGATGACAAGCCTTTTTTTGAAGGTTACAATTCACCTACCATGACCATGCATCCTCTAAAACTCTATATTAACTCAGGGCTTAATGATTCATCGGCTCATTTTAATCCTGCTACACCCTTCCCCCAATATATGTTGATTGATTATTTTCATTACTATAAGCTGAAATTAGATTGTGGAACAGCAACGACACTCTTAACCAATGCCGATCTTGCATCCTATACATATTCCGTTAAATCATCCATCACATTTGGAAATAGCAATGATTCCATCTCACTAAATAGTGGTGACGTAAAATATTTCCGGGCTGTAAATTCTATCACTATAAATGGAACTTTTACGGCTCCATTAGGAAGTGAATTTGGACTACTACCCAGTCCATGCAATTAATATATAATACTATAAAACTAATATCATTTAATTATTACATACCATGAAAATATTAAGCAAAAAAGCATCAGCAATCTTTTTAATACTATTAAGCTGTTCTGTTGCAAGTGCACAGCTAAAACTATATACTACCGGAGCCCTTTCAATTGGAAGCATTACCCAGCCTCCAGCAAATACAGAACTCCAGATAATTGGGAATAGCCTCTTTTCTAATAATACGGGAAAGATACTTTCTTCAGCCTATATCCAAGGCTCCAATATATTTTCGACAGACTCGACACCCGATTTCTCCTGGTGGGGTGATAGTAAGACAGGTATACTTCATCCGGTTTCGAACAGTATTGCTTTTACTATTAATGGAACCGAAAATATGCGTCTTTCGCCCGGCAATAACTTGCTTATTGGCTCCAATATTGACAAAGGGGATAAAGTTCAAATTACAGGTAATTTAAACACTAACTCCTTTGATATATTTTCAAATGCCACTACCAATTCTATTTATTCCGGAATAAACTGGGTGAATGACTCAGCCACCAAAACCTGGGCAGTAAAATATAATGGGCAGGATAAGTTTTATGTTCTGGGAAGCGGACAAGCCTATGCCTATGGATGGAATACTATCAGTGATTCTACTGTAAAAGAGAATATACATCAAATAAAAAATGCCTTGGATAAGGTTTTATTATTAAACGGAGTAACCTATAATTTCAAAGCTGCGGTAAGCATTAGCGGCAATATTCCACAATACAAGGAATTCTGTTCCACGCGGCAAATGGGTTTATTGGCACAATCTGTAGAAAGAGTTGCACCGGAAGCTGTAACCACAACCGGGGATGGATTAAAAACTGTTGCTTATGGCAACCTAGTTAGTTTACTTGTAGAGGCCATAAAAGATGAAGACAAAAAAGTAACCCGCCTCCAGGGACAATTGGATAGTTCAATTCTATCTAATAAGCATATAGTAAATATACCGGAGGAAACAGAAATAAATACATATCCCATCAATAATGCCCTTATACATTGTTACTTACCTGAACAAAGTAGAAATGCAGCTATTTTACTATTCGACATGAATGGAAAACTGGTAAAAACACTTGCAGTTAAGGAGAAAGGTATAACAGATATTGTATTACCCAAGAAAGGACTGTCAGCAGGAATGTATTATTATAGTGTAGTTTCAAATGGTAAGGAAATAGAATCCAGGCGATTAATCCTGACCGGGAAAAGTAATTAGCTAGCTTTATTACAAAAGGACTATTTTTCCTGCTGCAAAAGTCCGGTTATCTGCTGTAAGCACTCTGTAGAAGTAAACTCCCCTGCTATTACCCGCCAGGTTGATTCGCGTACTTTCCTGGTTTAATCCAATATAAGAGACTTTTTGCCCCAACACATTATATATCTCCGCCCTCAAATATCCTGTATAATTTTCAACCATAAAAGTAAACACAGCATCACTCGGGTTGGGATATACCTTCACATAAGCATTGGGCGCTGCTTCAGCAGGAGCAGGGGAAAGTTTCTGAATATGATTATTAAATGCATTCGTAAAATATAAATTGCCGGATGTATCTGTAACAATATCAACGGGATTCAATATTTCTGCCAGCGTAGCAAAGCCTCCTACGCCAGAATATCCAGGTATCCCATTCCCGGCAATAGTTGTAATTATGCCTGCAGAATCTACTTTTCTTATCCTGCTATTAAAACTGTCTGTTATATAAACATTTCCCCATTTATCTACAGCAACTCCCGCCGGATAAAATAACCTGGTAGCTGTTGCGGCTACCCCATCGCCGGAATAGCCCACTGCCCCATTACCTGCAATAGTTGAAATAATTCCATAGGTATTTACTTTGCGAATACAGCTATTATCCGCATCAGCTATATAAATATTTCCTGTATTATCTACAGCAACACCAGTCGGATAATACATCTCGGCCAGGCTGGCAGTCCCTCCATCCCCCGAATAACCACGCACTCCGTTTCCTGCCACGGTAGAAATAATTCCGGCAGTATTTATTTTACGAACCCTGTTATTAAATACATCTGTCAGATAAATGTTCCCTACCGCATCGCTGCAAATGCCAATAGGGTCAGCAAAATCGGCTGCTGTGGCTGGACCTCCATCTCCCGAATAACCATATTTACCACTTCCTGCAAAGGTGGAAATACTACCGCTTGTATTTACTTTCCGTATACGCGCATTACCAATATCTGTAATATAGATATTACCTGAAGCATCCTTAAAAACTTCCATGGGGCCATTTAATTCAGCATCCGTAGCTTGCCCCCCATCGCCGGAGTAGCCATAAACCCCATTTCCTGACATTGTATTAATAATTCCATTCCCATTCACCCACCTTACTCTCGAATTGCCCCAATCTGTAAAATATATATTACCTGAATTATCAACATAAACGCCCATAGGGTTATACATGTGGGCATTTGTAGCTGCTCCTCCATCTCCGGAAAACCCAAATACCCTAAGCCCTGCGACATCAGTCAAAATATAGGACTGCGCACCTACCTGGCTTAAGCTGAGCATTATAGAAACTATCCCAATGATATATTTCTTCATGCTATGTTAACTTATTATATCAACTAAAATTGCATACAAAATAATTAAACTTTGTTGTATCAGTTCCATTTGGCAATAAATACATCTTCTCTTTCATTCAATTTTTGCTTTAATAATGCCTCAATACTAACCTTTCCAATTATATATTGTGTATCATCGGAAGAAAACCGTTGTTTGATATCTGTTACACCTAAGTCTTTTAACAACGTTTCATTGGGATAACGCAAATAAACTTCTATCAAGTGGTCATTAGAAAAAGGATTTATACCATTCTGCTCTACTTTTTTGTATTCATATCTATATTGGTACCCCAACGCTGAAATATCGGATAATACGGCAGAAGCAGTGGGGTGACCACCCGCACCTTTACCATAAAAAAATTGCTTATCGCTGAACGCTGCACCCAATTGCAGGGCATTAAATTCATTGCGCACCCCATAAAACATACTATCCTGTTTAACAAATGTAGGAATAACATACCCTACTACTTTACCATCTACTTTCGAAGTATGTGCAATTAATTTTGTTCTTAACCCCTTTTCCCGCGCAAATATGGAATCGGCGGATGATAAATTCTGAATACCGAAATTGAGTATATCATCCGGCTTCACAAATAACCCAAACGTATGATTGAGCAGTATGGTTAATTTATATTTAGGGTCAAATGCCTGCACATCTAATCGTGGATTAGTTTCTGCAAAACCCTTAATCTGTGCCTCTTTTAAGGCTTCTACATAGGTTTTATTTTCTTCCGATGTTTTAGTTAGTATGTAATTGGTAGTACCGTTGCATATTCCATCCAGTGAAGCAAGCAAGTCATTATCATAATATTCCTCCAGGTTCCTGATAATTGGAATACTCCCACACACGGCCGCTTCATATAGTAAAGATGCCCCCGTTTTGCGCTGTATTGCGTATAGTTCCTCAAGATGCTCGGCAATCATCTTTTTGTTTGCGGAAACTACTGCTTTACCTTTTCGCAATGCAGTTGAAACAATTTTAAAAGCTTCATCGGCATCATCAATTAACTCCACCACTACATCTAAAGAAATATTATTTAAAATCTCATTCTTGTCGAATGTAAAATATTCGGGGGGCAGAGACCGGGGTTTATCGCGGTGCTTTACACATATCTTTACAACCTCGGCATTTATACCCCGGGTTTTATGCAACACATCATATAACCCCTGCCCTACTACCCCAAAACCAAACAATCCTATTCTCAGTTTTTTATTCATTTGTAAGAGTTATTTCTTTCGCAGTTACTTTATTCTTTTGCTTACTTATAAGGACAAATGCCTGTTGCAAATCCTCTATCAAATCTTCCGCATCTTCAAGCCCTACAGAAAGACGGACCAAACTATCAGTAACACCGGATTGGTAACGTTTTTCACGGGGTATTGATTTATGAGTCATACTGGCAGGATGACAAAGCAGGCTCTTTACACCTCCCAGGCTTTCCGCCAGCTTAAAATATTTTGTAGACGATACAAGCTTATTTGCCAATTCTATATTGTCTTCTTTCAAATCAAAAGATATTACCCCGCCAAAATATTTTTGTTGTTTTTTTGCTACCGCATAATTAAAATGTGTTGGCAAGCCCGGATAATAAACATTCTCAACAAGCCCTACAGTTGTTAGAAACTGAGCAATAGCTAACGCATTTTCGCTTTGTTGCTTCACGCGCAATGCCAGGGTTTCAATACCACGTATAACAAGCCAACTGTCAAATGGAGCCAGTATGGCTCCGGAAGCATTTTGGATGAATTTAATTTTTTCACCCAACTCGGGTGTTTTTGTAATTACCAACCCGGCTATCAAATCGCTATGCCCGCCTAAGTACTTAGTGGCACTATGAATAACAATATCAGCTCCTAACTCAATGGGTTTTTGGCTTACAGGCGAGGCAAAAGTATTGTCTACGCAAAATAAAGCTCCCGCCGATTTAGCAACTTTTGCTATCTTCTCAATATCCGAAATTTTCAATGTAGGATTTGTAGGAGTTTCAAGCCATACTAATTTTGTTTTAAGAGTGATACCATTTACTACATTTTCAATATGGGTTGTATCTATGTAGTTTACTTTTATACCAAACTTTTGGTATATATGTGTGAACAAACGGAATGCTCCGCCGTAAATATCATCTACAGCAAGAATTTCATCGCCAGCTTCTAATAACTTAAGAACAGCGTCGATAGCAGCAAGCCCACTGGCAAATGCAAATCCGTTACTACCTCCTTCAAGTTGGGCAGCAACATCCTCTAACACTTTGCGGGTGGGATTATTGGTACGTGCATAATCAAAACCCTTATTAATGCCGGGGGCTTCCTGCACATAGGTTGAAGTCTGATAAATTGGAACTGAAATGGCTCCTGTCAATTCGTCAACAGGAATTTGATGAATGATTTTTGTGTTTTCTTTCATTTTTTTGGTTTTATGTTATTTAAATTACTTGCGCTTTCAAAGCACACTTACCAAAAAAACTTCAGCAGAGCTTAAAATAAAAAAAGCTCCTCTGATAGTCCAGAAGAGCCATTAATATCTAAAAAATTAATTTCTCTGCTTAGACTTATCTTTCCCGGCTATTACACCAGGTTGGATTTAGCACCGTTAACATAGGTTGCCAAGGTTTCATAGGGCCAATCCCTCCACCTTTCTTGATAAGTAATACTTTAAAGAACGATGGCACAAAGGTATGAACATTATTTTCAATTCTCCAAACATATTTTCAAAAAGATTAGTAAAAAGAAAATCAGTGACACACACATTCTACTGATAATCAAATTATATGGATACATAAAAATAATTCAACAATTTTTTCCAGTATCTTAGCAGCAGCATGAAAATAATTATCCTCACCCAATATTTCCCCCCCAGAGGTAGGAGCTGCACAAAACCGTCTTTTTGAAACTGCTAAGCGTTTACAGCAGAATGGCGCCGAAATAAAGATTCTTACGGCCATGCCCAATTATCCCGAAATGAAAATAAAACCGGGCTATGAACATAAATTCTACATAAAAGAGGAAATGAATGGGATGGAAATACACAGGGCTTGGATATTTGTAGGAAACAATAAAAGAATCTTTTCCCGTTTATTAAATTATTTTTCGTTTGTTTTTACTTCCTGTTGGGTTGGCATAACAAAACTGGGAAAAGCAGATTTCATTTTCTGCGAATCTCCTCCTTTATTTCTGGGGATTTCAGCGATTCTGTTAAAAAAAATAAAAAAATGTAAACTACAGTTTAATGTGGCTGACCTATGGCCCGAAAGTGCAGAAAAGCTTGGATTAATAAAAAACAAAACGCTTTTGAGAATAACTACCCGGTTAGAAGAATACTTATACAACTCATCTGCGATAATAACCGGGCAAACACAGGGAATTGTAGACAATATTAAATCCCGCTTTCCCGATAAAATAGTTCACTGGCTGCCTAATGGCGTAGACCTTTCACTATACAAGTTTGATGAAGTATCCGGGGACTGGAGAGAAAAAAATGGATTTTCAAAAAAGGACTTTCTGCTTATTTATGCCGGCACCATTGGGCATATATATAGTTGGGATATGGTATTGGATGCTGCCAAAATATTGCAACAACAGCCTTCTGTTAAGTTGATTTTTATAGGCGATGGAGCAGCAAAAAAGAAACTGATTGAAAAAAAAGAGAGTATGGGATTAAGCAATATTTTCTTTTTTGAACCCGTATCCCGCTCATCGCTTCCTGAAATATGGAAATCCGTTAACCTGTTATTTCTACCTTTGTTAAACATAGAATTGAATAAGGGAGTGGTTCCGGCTAAAACATTTGAAGCAATGGCAATGAAAGTTCCTATTTTACTGGGTGCCGAAGGCGAAGCAAAAAAGATTTTTATAGAACAAGGCAAAGCGGGGCTCTCCTTCATTCCGGAAAATACCAATGATTTTGTTGAAAAAATTATCTACCTCTTACAAAACAAAGAGGAGTGTGAAAGGCTTGGAAAAAATGGGTTGCAGTATGTAAAAGAGAATTTTGACAGGGGAATTATAACGGATACACTATATAAGCTGTTATCCGGCTTGAATTAAGTTTATGAGCAGCATTATATCGAAAATAAAATTCTATTTGTTAGTTCTAATAGCGTTTTTCATTCCCGGGTACATATTTTTAACTCCCCTATGTATTGTATTATTTATTCTCGCCTGGGTATTGGAAGGTAATCTGAAACAAAAAGTAAATGCCTGGTGGAAAAATAAGTATGCCCTGCTTTTTAGCGGTTTTTACTTACTATATGTTTTGTGGCTTGCATTTACACCTGACTTGCAAACGGGACTATTTAATATTGAAGTAAAACTAAGCCTGGGTATTTTCCCGATTTTATTGGCATACGAGGGAAAATTTTCGGATGAGAAGCAAAACAAACTGATGTGGGCATTTATTTCCGGTTGTGCTGTAAATGGAATTATATGCCTTGTTCATGCAATATGGAAATATTATATTCTGGGTATCTACCAATTCACCTATTCACAATTCTCCATGTTCTTACATCCAAGTTACTATTCAATGTACATAGATTTAGCTTTGCTTTTTATATTCTATAGAGCTGCCTCATCACAAATAAACATCTCTGTAAAAGGGAAAGCAGGTTTAGTATTTATCGCTATTTTTCTACTTATTCTTCTCATACTACTTCAATCTAAAGCCGGAATGATATGTACAGTCCTATTACTCGGCTCTTTCCTTGTAAAATTATTCATGAATAAAACATACCGGAAAGCAGCCATAATTACTCTATTGGGGTGTATAGCTATAGCAGCTGGCACCTATTATTCCCTGGTTACAAAGCAGCATTCCCGGTTTAATATGATTGAAACCTTAGCTGCTTCCGGAAAAATGGACAGCACTTCCAGCGAATCGACACAAGCACGGTTTTTTATATCAAAAGCGGCTAAAGAAGTAATTGCAGAAAAACCATTCTTGGGATATGGAACAGGGCAGGCTTGGGGTAAACTCCAGGAACAATATAAAAAAGATGGGTACACAGGGTCTTCAAAGCATATGCTGAATGCGCATAATCAATATCTGCAATGTATTATAGATACGGGCTTTATAGGACTTATATGCATGCTTGGCTGCTTCATTATTCCACTCATAAAAGCAGTAAGAGAAAAGCGTTTTGTATATGGATCTTTTCTTTGCATTCTTTTAATAAATATGTTTGTAGAATCTATGCTGGAGCAGCAGGCAGGAACTATGTTCTATGGACTCTTCAACTCTATTCTAATGTTTAATTTTGTGATATAATTACCACTATGATAAGCTTTGCCCCACCCCGCGTAGACGAAAAAACAATTGAAGCAGTTTCTGAAACACTGCGCTCCGGATGGATTACTACAGGGCCTAAGACCAAATTGCTCGAGAAAAAAATTGCTGCCTATTGCAGGGGAGAATATGCACTTTGTTTAAATTCTGCTACAGCAGGACTAGAGCTTGCCCTACGATGGTTTGGTGTGGGCCCGGGAGATGAAGTAATAGTGCCTGCATATACCTACGCTGCAACAGCCAATGTGGTTATTCATTGTGGAGCAACCCTGGTATTAGCCGATATAAATAAAGATGATTTCAGCATTTCATCAGAAGCTGTTGAAAAGAAAATTACATCTAAAACAAAAGTAATTATGCCCGTTGACTTTGCTGGATTGCCATGCGATTACGATAATTTAAATGCCCTGGTTGAAAAAACAAAAAATAAATTTATTGCAAGTAATGAAATCCAAAAAAAACTGGGAAGAATATTATTACTTTCCGATGCAGCACACTCGTTAGGCGCAACCTACAAAGGAAAGAATGCAGGAACACTTGTTGATATTTCAGTTTTTTCTTTTCATGCCGTAAAGAATCTTACTACTGCTGAAGGAGGCGCAATGCTTCTTAATTTACCCTCTCCATTTGACAATGAAACAATATATAAACAACTAAATATATTATCGCTTCATGGGCAAACCAGGGATGCATTGGCAAAAACACAAAAAGGAAGCTGGAGATACGATATTATAGAAGCAGGTTATAAATGCAATATGACTGATATAGCAGCATCCATAGGTTTAGTTGAATTGGAAAGATACAAAGACGATACGCTGCCCAAACGCAAAGCAATTGTGGAAGCCTATACTAACTTTTTTAAGAACTGTAATTGGGCTGAGTTGCCTATCAGCAAAGATAATGAACGGGAATCTTCCTATCACCTCTACCCTCTTCGTATCAAAAACATTACAGAGGAGCAACGGGACAAAATCATACAGAAGATATTTGATAAAGATGTATCGGTAAACGTGCATTTCATTCCACTTGCTATGTTGAGTTTCTACAAAAACATGGGATATAAAATAACTGATTATCCCGTAACATATGATAACTTTTCCCGTGAAATTTCTCTGCCTGTTTATTACGATTTATCTATGGAACAAGTAGCCATAGTTACCAAAGCAATAAAGGAATCTGTTGAAGAAGTTATCGGATGATAAAACGCCTGTTTGATATTGTTTTTTCTTTTTTTAGTATTCTTATTCTTTCCCCGGTACTTATTGTAATTTCAATTATTGTGCTCATTACTTCTAAGGGTGGGTCATTTTACAGGCAGGTACGTGTTGGCAAAAAGGAAAAAGAGTTTATATTATATAAATTCCGTAGCATGCGTATTGGGGCAGATAAATCAGGACCGCTTACCATTGGAATGAGGGATAACCGTATTACAAAAATCGGGCATTTCCTAAGAAAATACAAATTGGATGAACTCCCGCAACTATTCAATGTTCTTATAGGAAACATGAGCATTGTAGGCCCACGCCCCGAGGTGCCGCATTATGTAGCACTATATGATACGGAACAAAAAAAAGTATTGCAAGTAAAACCAGGCCTTACCGATTATGCGTCTATTGTATATTCCGAAGAAAACAAACTGCTTGAAAGTTCTGCAACCCCTGAAGAGACTTATATAAAAAAGATAATGCCTGCTAAATTGAAGCTGAATATGCGCTATATAAACGAAATGGGATTAGTAACGGATATGAAAATTATCTTTAAAACCATTGGTAAAATTCTCAGGCACTAGCTTTTGCTCCTGACACCAGCCTAAGCAAAAGAAAAAGCGGATACCCCCCTAAAAATATTCCTACACCTGCCAGCACCGACATTTTATCAGAAATAGATATACTGATACATACACAAACCAATACGATTATAAATAGTATAGGGAACACGGGGTATGCTCTCATTTTATAGCCTGAGTATTCCACATTCTTCATTCTTCTGCGAAGAATAAAAATGGTGACTGCGGCAAATGCCAATGCCATGTTATCTATAAAGCCAACATAATTAATTATTCTTTCAAATCCATTCAACAAAAAAAGTGAAAGAAGAATTATCCCAAAAAAGAAACTTAGTCCAAATTCCTGGGTCTGTGTTTTGCCATTTACATTTTTGAAAATTCCGGGTAAAATCTTATCCTCTGCCATCGCGTAGTAAATGCGGGGATTACTAATAAATGATGCATTTAGAAAACCCAATACAGAAGTAAATACAATAACAGATGTTACCTTGAAACCTGCTTCACCAAAGAAATTTTTAGCGAGTTCAGAAGCAAGAAGAGGCTTGCCCTTCATATTGTCGAATCCTAATACCTGCACATACGCAATATTTATCAGCAGGTAGAGTGTTACTATGATAAACATGCCCTCCAAAATAGCAAGAGGTATATTGCGCTGTGGATTTTTTATATCGGCGCCGAGGTTAATAGTGTTCTGATATCCGCCACAGGTAAAGAAAACACTAATGAGGCAAAAACCTAATGCGGCAAAAGCATCGCCGGGTGATTGATGAATAACAGTTGCAGGATTTATATGCCCTTTGTTTCCGAACACAGCGAGGCATAGCAACAGTATCATTATAATTTTAAGTGTACTTAATACATTCTGTACACGTGAACCCATTTTGATTCCGGCATAATTCAACGAAAATAAAACAGTTAAAATGACAAAAGCAATGTTCGAAATAGATATCCTATCCTGCCATTCCACAGGAATAATAACAGGCTTGATGTACTCTGCCCCTACTAATGCTACTGCCACAGCGCTTCCTGCATTAGTAATAACCAGTGCCCAATTAAACATAAATGCAAACGATGGATGATAGCAATAAGAGAATACCCTATAGTATCCCCCTGCTGCAGGCAATCGTGAACCTATTTCAGCGAAAGTAAGGGCACCGCAAACGCTTATAAAGCCACCTACCAGCCATGAAGCATAGAATATAAAAGGTGTTCCGGCTTTTTCGGCAATAATACTTGGGGTTTTAAAAATGCCCACTCCAATAACAAAACTTACCACCAGCATGGTAAGGTCGAAGCGGTTTAATTTGGATTGTATGCTCATCGCCCGGACATTAAAAACTTCTGCCAATGCCCACTACAAAGCGGTATTGAACATTATTGCTCTCGGCATATGGCAATGGGTTTAGGAAAAAAGGCATATCAAAGCGTATAGTAAGAGGTTTAACTAATTGCAAAGGGCCCCATTTTTGTATAGTAAGAGCAGCACCTGCACCGGCATCGGCAAGAATGCCGGTAAATTCCAGCGGTATGTTTTCACCTTCATAAGGAGTAATGCTAACTGCTCCTGCATCAAAAAATAAATAAGTAGTCAGGGCAAACATATTTCTCAGGAAATGTGGATTAAAATGTACGAACCGATTAAATTCCAATTCGGCATTTACCGAGGCTCCTGAGTTACCATAAGCGGCATATGTCAGATATCCCTTTGAGTCCTGGGCAAGATAAAGGTATCCGGCATATCCCCTTAGATTAAGCCCTCCGCCTTCCTGGAAATAGTTTACATCATAATTAGAGTAAGTTGCCCAGTTAGAAGGAACTATCCCCGCGGCACGTGTAAAGGGATTATCAGCCATTTCCTCCGGATTAGCTCCTGCTAAATAAAGTGCCGATTCAACAGGAGTATTGCTACCCGCACCATACTGGGCAAATACACGGGTTTTCAATACCAGTTTTTTTAGGATAGTTTGACTATTTATCCAGGTAAATGAAGATTGGTTGTAGTTGTAATCATTGGTGAATGCCGAACTACGGAATTTAAATTCATAGGAGCCCTTTCCGTAATCGGAATAGTGGTAGTCGTGTTTCAATCCAAGCGTGATAGTATTATTATACTCCTTGCTCTGCCAGGTAGAAATCCAATCACCATAATTATTATAACTATGTGGGGTCAGTAGGTAAAGGCTGTCATAGCTATAAGGGCGGTACATAGCTTTTAACTGTGCATAAAAAGTATTTTTTAGTGACTTATCTTTTACCTGGAAAAGTAACTTAGCCTCATCAAGCCCGTCAAGGCTTTGCATATACAGGTTTATGGATGAATTCTTAATAAATCCGTCCAAGGGAGTCTGGTAATCGAATGTAAATGATATTGGCGGATCAATGCCCGGATTAGGAACACCAGAAGGTAAGTTTGTCCCGACGTGAGTATTGAAATAAACAGTGGCATTGATATTATCTTTAAACAACATATAATCTCCATGCAGGTGGGCTCCTATTTGGACACCATCGTAGCTATCGTACCATACCGAAGGCCCTACAAAGGCTTCATAGTTGCGCCAGTCAGGGGTATTTGCAATTTTAGAATCGAAATACCACTTGATAGGAAAGGGTTTAGTATTGTTCAGCATATTTATATCGGCAAGACGCAAAGTAGTGTCAATAGATACCTTTGATATTCCACCCGGAACAGTTACTGCCACGGTATACATAGGCTCTACTTTTCCCCATCCAATCCAGCGGGGAAGCATAATTGCGTT
>Ga0206994_1093_pt1 | contig 16620 bp, 15 predicted proteins | sample Alteio_BWMinCont_4_FD_153485 | JGI IMG/M metagenome (GOLD analysis project Ga0206994, IMG submission 153485) | Enriched cells from forest soil in Barre Woods Harvard Forest LTER site, Petersham, Massachusetts, United States -... | ecosystem: Environmental > Terrestrial > Soil > Temperate forest >...
AAATTATAATATTATCATCAAAACCGATAATTGTATAAAAATAGCATCAATCTTAAAAAAAACAACAATAAACCTAAATAATTATCCGCAACCTGTAATCTCATTCTCATTTAGTTGGATTTAATTAAACAGGTAAAATCAATTTTAATATATTTGAAGCCATTTAGAATAAAAACAAAGCCCTTATAATATGTCAAAAATTAAAGTAGAAAATCCGGTAGTTGAACTGGATGGCGATGAAATGACCCGCATAATCTGGAAATTCATAAAAGATAAATTGATAATCCCTTACCTGGACCTGGATATAAAATACTATGACCTGGGTTTGGAGCATCGCGATGAAACCAATGACCAGGTAACTGTTGATTCGGCTCATGCTATCCTAAAATATGGCGTAGGTATTAAATGCGCCACTATTACGCCCGATGAGCAGCGTGTGGAAGAATTTGGTTTGAAACAAATGTGGAAATCGCCAAATGGCACTATACGTAATATACTTGATGGAACTGTTTTTCGCGAGCCGATCGTTATGGCCAACGTACCTCGCTTAGTACCAAACTGGACCGCCCCTATTTGCATTGGCCGCCACGCTTTTGGCGATCAGTACCGCGCTACCGACTTTTTAACTAAAGGCAAAGGTAAGCTAACCATAAAATTCACACCTGAAGACGGTAGCCCCGAGCAATCATTCGAGGTTTTCAACTTTAAGGGCGATGGCGTTGCTTTAGCTATGTACAATACTGATGAATCTATCAGAGGCTTTGCACACGCTTGTTTTAACCAGGCACTGATGAAAGGCTGGCCTTTATACTTATCGACAAAAAACACCATTCTTAAAAAATACGATGGTCGTTTTAAAGATATTTTTGAAGAGATATACCAAAACGATTACAAACAAAAATTTGCTGATGCAGGCATTACTTATGAGCATCGTTTAATTGATGACATGGTGGCATCGGCTTTAAAATGGCATGGTAACTTTGTATGGGCCTGTAAAAATTATGACGGCGACGTACAATCAGACACCGTTGCACAGGGCTTTGGTTCATTAGGTTTAATGACCTCGACACTGGTTACACCTGATGGCACCGTTATGGAAGCTGAAGCAGCGCATGGCACCGTAACCCGCCACTACCGCGAGCACCAGGCAGGCAAGCCGACATCAACCAACCCCATTGCCTCTATTTTTGCATGGACACGTGGTTTAGAGTTCCGTGGTTTGTTAGATGACAACCAGGAGCTGATAGATTTTTGCAAAACTTTAGAGCAGGTTTGTATTGAAACCGTTGAAAGCGGCAAAATGACCAAGGATTTAGCTATCACCATAAAACCAAAAGTGGAACACGGTAAAGATTACCTGTACACCGAAGAGTTTTTAGCTGCTATTGATGAAAATTTGAAAAAGAAGTTGGGTAAGTAACAATATAAAAGCGTCATTGCGAGGTACGAAGCAATCCCAAACTATACAGGGCGGACTTGCAAAGTCGGGGATTGCCACGCTATCGCTCGCAATGACGTTATATTTTAAGTCCGCATAGATAATATGCGGACTTTTTTATTGGACGTTAAACAGATTTAGCTATTTTTGAATCAACATTTATAACATTACCACACAACACCATGTCAACACTATATCCCTTAAAATTCAAAACCATTTACAAAGACAAGATCTGGGGCGGGCAAAAGATAAAAACCTATTTGCACAAGGATTTTGGCAACCTACCCAATTGCGGCGAAACCTGGGAAATATCGGGCGTTAAGTCGGATGTATCGGTAGTTGATAATGGAGCGCTGACAGGTGAATCACTGGCCGACCTATTGGAGCAATACAAAGGTGAATTGGTTGGCGAAAAAGTGTACGCGCATTTTGGCAATATATTCCCTCTGCTGGTAAAATTTATTGATGCTAATGAGGATCTGTCCATTCAGGTGCACCCGGATGATAAGTTGGCTAAGGAGCGCCATAATTCATTTGGTAAAACCGAGATGTGGTATGTTATTGAGGCCGATCCGGGTTCAACGCTGATAGCTGGCTTTAATAAGGAGCTCACACAGCAGGAATATCTGGACAAATTCAACAGCGGCCACCTTACCGATATTTTAAACAAGGAAAATGTAAAAGCCGGTGATGTTTTCTTTTTACCTGCCGGAAGGGTGCATACCATTGGTAAAGGCTTGCTGATAGCTGAAATACAGCAAACATCGGATATTACTTATCGTATTTATGATTTCGACAGGGTTGATGACAAAGGCAACAAACGCGAATTGCATGTTGAAGAAGCTTTAGCCGCTATTGATTACAAGCATTATCCTGAATATAAAACAAAATATACGCCAGTAAAGGATGAAACCGTTCATCTGGTAAGCTGCCCATACTTTACCACAAACCTGCTGGATTATAATACCAGTACCATAAAAGATTATTCGGCACTGGATTCTTTCGTGATACACGTTTGTCTTGAAGGATCGTATGAGATAAAATACAACGGCGAAACCTACCCGGTAAAAATGGGCGAGTGCATATTACTGCCAAAAGTAATTCACCATGTGGAATTGTATAGCGAAAGAGGGTTTAAGATACTGGAAAGTTATATAGCGTAATCAGCATAGGAGACGCAAGTGTTGCGTCTCTACACGAAGATAATATTGTAGAGACGCAACACTTGCGTCTCTTTACTTTTTATAGGCCTGCGATAAAATAAACTTACCAAAAAAAGTTTCTTCTTCCGTAATTTTATACCCACCAACCTCAAAGCACTTCCCAATCCCCGGCAATCGCGAAGCCTCTATCCCGCATATCACCCTAAAAAAAACAAACATACTTTTCAGCAACACCCACTGCCACCACTTGCCAGTGAGCTGAAAATCACAGTTAAGCCAAAGTCCATCCTTTTTCAGCAAAATGCTGATACCGTTAAATACTTTATGCAGGGTTTGCTCGGTAAAATTATCAAACAAAAATGGGGTGACTACCACATCAAAATCAGTGGGTAAAGCAACGTTTTCTATGGCATCATTAATAAAAACAACCTTATTACCGCCTGTGTTTTTTCCTCGGGATAAGGCCATCATATTAGGGGCGATCTCCACATAGGTAATGGTTAATCCCGTGGGGTGAATGCGGGTTATTTCTTCCAATATCCAACCTGTGCCGCCGCCAACTATCAATACACTGCTGTTTGCCGGGATATGCTTTAGTAAATAAACCTGCGCGTTTACCAATGCCTTCCCATAAACCAAACCTGCAAGGCTATCATAAAACCATGCTGAATTATTGTAATTGGCAGCCATGAATTTAAAGGGTTATTTGGCCAAATGCGACCAGCAAAATATATTGCAGAATCAAAACTCCATCAACCCAAAAGAAATAATAATACTCATCCTTTTCTATGGTCGACCGGAAGATGAGCCAGCCCGCCAGTACCGCTGTTATGGTTAACGCAAAAAATTCACTATTAAACCCATTGTTCCTGAACAGGAACAGCAAAACAACGTAGCCGATCAATAATACCTGGCAAAACGCGTAGGCTTTTTTTTCGCCCCAAACTACAGGAACGGTTTTTAAACCCGATTGGCGATCCTGGAAAAGGTCGCGTATATCAAACGGTACGGTTAGGGCCCCTATAAATAGAAAACGTTTGGCAATTAATATGGTAGTATCGCGCATGGATACCGTGCCTAAATGACGGTGTTGAGCCTCAAGCAGTGGTAATAATACCGAGCTCATGGTCCATACCAGGGTAATAAGGAATTGCTTTAAGCCGGGTATATTACGCAACCCGAATTTTTTATCGCCCAAAGAAAACAGCGGTAGGCTGTATGAAAATGAAATAACAGCCAAAAAGAGAAGCAGAATTTTTGATTCGGTTGATATTAAAAAGAACAAGGGTATTAAGCACAATATACAAACAACGGTAATGGTAACCATAAGCCTGTAATGTGCAAAGAACCATCGTTCGCGCACGAATGGCGAGTTTTCGGGACGCTGGGGTTTACTGATAAGTATACTGAAATTATAAAGCCCGATGGTTGCAATAAACAATATAGCCAGCACTTCGTAAACCGGCTTGGCCCCAATTAAATAAAAGGTGACCAGACCCTGCGCTATGGCGCACAATGCCATAAAAACATTGCTAAACAGGATAAAATCAAAAACCGGCTGCAATAGTTTTTTCATCGGCAATATAAGTGGCACGCCCGTATTACTTTTTTATTTGGGTGCTAACGGTCAAATATCGCAACAAAGTTTGTCAATATTTGAAAGCCATTTAAAATTATTGTTATTTCTGAAAACCAACTTGTCATGCTGAGAGGTAAGATTTGCAAAACTCTGAAGGAGAAATGACCTTGTATAGCTAAGAACACACTTACGAAGTTTTGAAAACTTCGTAAGTCGCTTTCCGACTAAACAAACATGTCATGCTGAGCGACAGCGAAGCATCTTCTACGCCATGCAAGCGGATAACCTGTACGTAGCAGAAGATCCTTCATTGCATTCAGGATGACAAAGAGCTATTTAATACCGGTCATCATCCACATCTAGGTCGTCGTCATCAGGTTCAAGATTGAACAGACTGTTGAACATATCGGAGAAGGCGAAACCGTTATCTAAAAATCCTTTATTCAGTTGCGAAAATTCTGCCAGGCCGTGCAGTACAAATTCCATCAATAAAAGCTGTTGGTTTTCGGTCAGGCGCGGATGGATCTTTTTAACAAGGTCCTTTAAACCAGTTACCGAGTTGAGCGCTTTTTTATAGTCTGCCAGCGGCAGGTCATCAACCAGCGACAGGTCGTTACCATTGCTGAACCAGTTAATAATTTCGGTATAAGGGTTTGCCGTTTTTGATTTTTTTGCCTTTTCCGGGTCTGGAAAAAATGTGATGAGCAAGGTTTTGATAGCTTTACCTATCAGCATATTGGCAACCTTTGCCGGACCCTCCAGTTCGCCTTCATAAACCAGCTCTATTTTGCCGGTTATAGCAGGTATCACACCCAAAAAGTCGCTGATACGTACAAAGGTGCTGTCCTCGTGGTTAATGATCATGCGGCGTTCGGCATTGCTTATCAGGTTTTCATAGGCTGATATGGTTAAACGTGCCGATACGCCCGATTTCTTATCAATATATTCTGAGTTACGCGCCTCGAAAGCAATCTGCTCCACCATGTTTTTTACCAGGCTGTCGGCCTCAATGGTCGCTTTTTGCTCGGGAGTTATCAGAGCTTCCTGCTGTGTTATTTTGCGCGATATTTCAACCGAGCGCGGGTAATGCGTTAATATCTGGCTCTCTATCCTATCCTTCAGCGGCGTTACTATGGAACCGCGATTGGTATAATCTTCGGGATTGGCGGTAAATACAAACTGTATATCAAGCGGCAGGCGCAGTTTAAAACCACGTATCTGTATATCGCGTTCCTGCAAAATATTAAACAGCGATACCTGTATGCGTGCCTGCAAGTCGGGCAATTCATTAATAACGAATATGCCGCGGTGCGCGCGGGGTATTAACCCAAAATGAATAACACGCTCATCGCTGTAAGTAAGCTTCATGGTGGCGGCCTTAATGGGGTCTACGTCGCCAATTAAATCAGCAACAGTAACATCGGGTGTAGCCAGCTTTTCAGTATAGCGTTCGTTACGGTGCAGCCACGCTATTGGGGTGTTATCACCTTTGATCAATACCTCGTTATGCCCGTACCATGATATTGGCGCCAGGGGATCATCAAATAGTTCTGATCCTTCAATGTAAGGCACATATTCATCAAGCAAATTCACCAATAAACGTGCAATACGCGTTTTGGCCTGCCCGCGAAGGCCAAGCAGCAAAATATTATGGCGCGAAAGTATGGCCGTTTGCAGATCGGGTATTACCGTGTCTTCAAACCCGATGATGCCTTCAAAGCCACCTTCGTGCTTTTTTAACTGTGCTATAAGGTTGGCCCGTAATTCATCTTTAACTGATCGGCTTTTATAATCTGTTTTCTTTAATTGGCCCAGGGTTGTTATTTCAAGTTTGTTCATTCTTCTTTAATTTGAAGATTTGGTAATTTGAAAATTTGAAAATTGGGAAGCTTTGCATCTTCAAATTTTCAAATTAACTCATTTTCAAATCAACGTATAGTCTTTCTTCTATTTCTGGCGTAGTCCTCAAAAATGTATTCGCCAAGGTTGTTCAATGAGCTGTAAAAAGCCTTGCCCCCGTTTGTTTCGGTAAACTTGCGAACAAACTGCTGCAGGTATGGGTCCTTAGCTATCATAAACGTGGTGATGGGTATTTTAAGGCGTTTGCATTGTGCCGCCATGTTCAGGGTTTTGTTCACCACTTTGCGGTCGAGGCCTATGCTGTTCTTGTAATATTTGGTACCTTCTTTTAAACAAGTCGGCTTGCCGTCTGTAATCATAAATATCTGCTTGTTGTGCGTTTTACGGCGGCGAAGCAGGTCGGTAGCCAGTTCAAGCCCGGCGTAGGTATTGGTATGGAATGGGCCAACCTGCAAATAAGGCAAGTCCTTAAGCGCTATCGGCCAGGCATCGTTACCAAACACCACAATATCCAGTGTATCTTTTGGGTATTTGGTGCGGATCAGTTCCGCCAGCGCCATAGCTACCTTTTTGGCCGGGGTTATCCTGTCCTCGCCGTAAAGTATCATGGAGTGCGATATATCTATCATCAGCACGGTTGAGGTCAGGGTTTTATAGTCCATTTCCTCTACTTCCAGGTCACGCTCGGTCATCATAAAATCGCCGATGCCGTGGTTGACCTGTGCATTGTGGATAGATTGCGTCATGTCTATCTGATCCAGGCTATCGCCAAACTCAAACTCGCGGCGCTCGGCATTTTTCTCATCGCCCTGGCCCGATTGCGGCGAACGGTGGTTGCCTTTGCCCGATTTTTTCAGCTTGCCGAATATCTCTTCCAGCGCTGATTGCCTTATGCTTTGTTCCGTTTTACCCGTAATGCGGAACTCGCCATTTTGCTTATCCTCATCCAGGTAGCCTTTTTGCTTCAGCTCATCAATAAAATCGCCCATGCCGTACTCATCATTGGTGATGTTGTACTGCTTGTCGAGCTCATTCATCCAGGCCAAAGCTTCGCCTGCATCGCCCGAAGTATAATTAAGCAATTCCAGGAATAATTTCAGTAATTCGTCAAATCCGCCTTTGGGGATCTCGTTGGGTTTAAACTTGGAAAATCCAAAACCGCGCATAGTGTACCTTTCTGACATAAAATAACGGATTATTTTACTCAAAAGTTTTAAACAGGCCGTTTTATAGTGAATTGTTAGGTAGGTATGACAAAAGGGCCAGGAAAAGATTCAAGAAGCAAGAATCAAGAGGCAAGATTTTTTAAGGGAGTTGCAGGCATTTATTTGTCAGCGCTCCGTTGACTCACCCCGACTTCGCTTCGCTGGTCGACCCTCTCTTTGCCTGCGGCGAAAAGAGGGTAAGGAAAGGGAGCTAGTTTTTAATATGTCAAAAAACAATTTATCATGCAGTCGCTGCATAATGGACGGCAAGGATCGTATGTTTTTGATGGCTGCCGGATATATTCAAATTTCGGCATTTTGGGTGAAAAAAGCACTGACATGACTTTGTCAGTAGATGATAAGTGATTGATTTATAAAGAGATTAATTTCAGACAGTCTTGTGCTCGTTTGCAACGAGTGCTTAACTATGCCGGGGATTTATAATGCCCGTGGGCGATGCAATCGCAAACCCAATTAAGCACTCGTTGCAAACGAGCACAAGAAGGTAGGATTGTGGATATTGAGGGCGATTATTTAGTATGCTTGTATTAACACCTCTGCAGGGATATGGAGTACTTCATTAAGCCTTCTTATCATAGCGAGGCTTAATTTCCTTTTGCCTGAAAGTATTTCCGACTTGCGGGAGCGGTAACCGAGTATTTCTCCTAATTCCTTTTCTGATAACCCCATTTGGTCTAAACGAAATTTAATGGCTTCCAATGGATTTGGTGAAGGCATTGGGTAATGTTCAGTTTCATATTCTTTTACCAAGATGCTTAATATCTCCAACTCATCAGATTCGGATGTATTTTCCTTTAATTCTGTTTGCATCAACTCATAAACACGAGCCAACGCAATATCATATTGATCCTTTGTTTTAATTGGTTTTAACATAGCTTATAGTTTTAGCATCAATGTTATCATATTGTTTATGTGTTCCAAACCATACCACAAATACAATTTTTAGCCTGTATTCTATATCAACAATCAGGCGATAACTATTCCCATGAATATTGAATACTACCCTTTTACTATTAAGTATCGACGCGTTTTTGTATTGTGCCTTAAGTTCAGCTGTATTATTCCACTGCGCAAATTCGGCTTCATCATACCAACTAAACAACGCCTGTTCAGCTTGATGAAATTCTTTTGCATACTCTTTTAAAGTTTTTACAGCTATTACTCGCATACTTTATATACAAATATACACAAATGTTACCATAACGGTAACATTTGTGTATATTATTTTTTCCACGGGTTTAAGCGTTGCCTAAAAAAACACCGCCACTCTAACCTTCGCGGCAAAAGGTGTTCCCGGTGTAAAGCTCATCTGATCAATGGGTGCCGATTCGCCTCTCATCTGGCTCACTTCCTCTGCTTCAAACTCGTTCCATTTGGTGTTGAACAGGTTTTCAATGGTGAGGCCAAATTCATACCTCTTTTGGGTATAGTTTATCTTTAAGTCGGTAACATAATAACCATCGGCGGTTAACGTGCCTGTATTATTACCGGGGCGGCTATGCAGGTAACGATAGCTTAAACCGCCATTTATACCGTTCTGTAATTTAAAGTCAAGCCCGCCGGTACTGGTAAATGTGGGCGCCAGGGCCAGATAGCCGGTATTTTTGGCGCTGTCGGCCAGGCGCGGATGGGCAAGGTTCACATTCAGATCGGCAAAGAGCCAGTCGGTTAACTGGTAACGTGCCGATACATCAAACCCATAGCGTTTAGTTTTACCGCTTGCCACTATATCGCCGCCATCATCATATACATACTCCTGCTGCAGGTATAAATACCATAGCGCGGCGTTAACGTACAAATGCGGCAATGGTTTCCAGTTCAATCCCAGGTCGGTGCCATAAGCGGCCGGTACTGTTCCCTGGTTATTGTTGCCAATTGCGGTAATAGCATTGTTGGAATGGAAACCTTTCCCTGTTTTTAAATAAAACTGCACCTTGTCATTAGCGGTATATTGGATATTAAGTTTGGGGCTGATAACTGCATCGGTTTTTGTAGTATCGTGCCAGTTGAAATTAAAATAATCCAGCCTTACACCAGCATTTATGAGCCATTTGCCCGCTTGCAGCGTTTCATCTAAAAATACATTACTATTGTTTTGCTTGATATTACCCTGTTCGATGTAATCTATCAGTTGGTATTGTTCAGTAACATTACTGCGATAGGTACCATAGGTACGATCAAAGCGGGTACCTAAACCTACTGCCGATGTCAGTATGCTGTTGCCAAGATAGCTGCGTTTGCTCAGCTTACCGTTATACCCATACATGTCCCGGCTTTGGTTTTGCTGATGTTCGCCGCCAAGACTGTCCTCAGCAAAAAATGAGCTATTTACATGCAGCAGAAAATTGTAGTGTGTATAATATGCTTGGTTTTCCAGGTTTAGGTCGTTACCCAGATCGGTATTCAGCTTCGCTATAAAATTAAAGCGACTGGTTTTCCCGCCCTGCGCACTGTCGATAGTTCCAAAACGGCTTATTGGGTTTGCATATTCAGGAATTTTAATTGGGTTGCCATTTTCATCAATTGCGGTGGCACCAGCGGCAACAGCCCGTTCAGGTATCTCGCCTGACGCGCGCCAGTTGGTAGTAAAAGCAGAAGCACTTAACGATAGCTTATTATTTGCATCCAGTTGTTTAGTGTATTTGCTGAAGGCGTTAAAGCGCTTGTAGTGTTCGGCATAGGTAAACGGGCCGTCAGTATAATTATACTCTCCGGCTATATACCAGTTCTCGCCCCTTTTTTTGGCTGCGGAATCTAACAGGTTAAGCATCGCCATACCGCGAAAGGTATTAAACCTGCCTGCCTCCAGGCTAACCATGCTTTTATCCAAAACATCTTTTGTGGTAAAGTTAAGATAACCGGCAGTGGCAAAGTCGCCCTTTTCGGTATAGTAGGGCCCTTTCCCATAATCAAAGGTCGAAACTGTTTCCGGGATCAGGAAGTGGAGGTCGGAGTATCCCTGCCCGTGGATATGCGACACCATATTTACCGGCATGCCGTCAACCGAAACATTAATATCGGTGCCATGGTCGGCATCAAAACCACGGATGAATATTTGCTCGGCCTTGCCGCCGCCCATGTGCTGAGCAATAAATAAACCGGGTACCAGGCGCATCAGATCCTGCGAGGAATTAACAGGGCGGAGATTTAGATCTAACGCGCTTAAGGTATGAAAAGAAGCGTTATTGAGGTTGCGCGAAATTTGAACCTCTTTCAGGTCTACCGCGCCACGGCTCAATGAAATAACGATACGTTTATTAGAACTGCTTGCTTTAATTACTTTAGCGCTATAACCAATATAAGTAATTTGCAAAGAAGCGGTATCGGTAGTTAATGATAGCTGAAAGTGGCCAAACCTGTCTGTACAGGCTGTTTTTCCCGGTATATTAGAGCGGACTGTCGCGTATTCAACAGGTTCCAGGGTGGTTTGGTCAATAACTTTCCCTTTATATATTTTTTGTGCCGATGCTGCCTGTGCCATTGCCATAACAACGATAACCAACAGCATCATTTTTTTGATGTGTAGCATTAGAATAAATGTGATACAGCGGCAATAGCGCAATGGCTCATGCCGCGATAAATAATTACGTTAAGTATTTGCAGGATGCTTTAAAAGCATTTTTTAGGGATATTATCCTAATTGCGGAGGGCGGAAAATGGGCGTACAGATAACGGGCAGGTCGGCGTGATTATTTGGAATGGTCATCACCTGCAATAACCGGGTGTGGAATATAACGCTGGTGGTTTGTGCGAAATAAGCATCCTGGAAAAGGTTTTTTTGAGATTGGCCCTCTTCACTGGCTTCTTTGTCCTGTGCCTGCTTTATTTTTTTCATAAAGTAGCACTTACCGTTACAATGCAGCCAGGGTTTACTTTTATTAACGCACAAATTTTCGGCAATGTATTTCTGGTTAAGCTCAAAACCCGCGTAAATAAAAAAACGCGAGAAGTTGCAAGCCATCAAAGCAACGATCAGAAATATAACAGCAATGCGGTTGAGCATATTGCCGCAAAGGTACTGTGTGGGGTGGAGAAATAAAAATATGTTTTGTGATTGACTTTTACGCCATGTTGATTGCAAATCCACGAGCAATGAAGTCCGGGATGGAACATCCGGACTAACATGGTTTGTGCTGATGTAGCTGAGTTGGCACAAGTCACCCTGCCTAGTCCCTCCACACAAGACTTGCGCCAGAGTAGGATAGATTTATTTCGCCCGTACCAGTGTGTGATGATATTTCTTCCCCATCATCGTAATATCCAGTCCAATAGAATCGGCATAAACCTTGCCATAGTTCGGTATACCATTGCCATTAAGGCTAACCGTAAAATGAATACTGTCGCCTTTTATTACACCATCGGTTATGGGGAAATTGTTATTGTTAGGGAACGCCACGTTGCCGGTGAACTTGTCACCCTCCGCCTTAAATGTATAAGTAACCGCAAATTCAGTGCCGTTACCGGGCCTCATGGTGGTTGTCCAGTTTCCTGTAATACTGCTTATCGCCGCAAGGCAAACAGCAAAACTGCATGCCAGCAACAGGGTTGTAAATATTGTCCGTTTCATGGGCCGATCTTTTGTTTAAAGATATACTCAAATCAGCCAAAAAACAAAACAATTATTTACCCCGCATCAGCACCGTATGCGCCTTACTGTCATCGCACTCAATATTCAGGCTTACCGAATCGGGATAAAATTTACCGGAATGCAGCAACTCCATTTTATCAAGCTTAACGGTAAAAACAAAGTCGGTGCCGTGCAGTTCACCGTCAACAATAGGTAAGTCGCCGTGCGGGCCCTTGGCGGTTCCGGTTAGCTTGTCGCCATCAATCTTAAAATTATATGTTAGGGGATATTCGTTGCCGTCGTCGGTTTTTAGTGTTCCGTACCATGGGCCATTCAGGCTGGTTGTTGCGGCAAAGCACACAAAAATGCAGCATAGCAGCATTAGTGATAAAGAAAACATTTTTTTCATGGTGTTTTTTTTATCGACATAAAGGTACGGGTGCAATAAAATCTAAAAATTATTGCTGTGTTAAGCTTTTAATAAATAGTTAATAATTAACAGGTATTTAACACGGCAATGAAAACAAAAAATTAAGGCTGTGTTAAATTTGAAAAAATGCCTATCCTTGTGCTGCCAATTAATAACTGTTATCAAAACATTATATGAAGAAAATCCTCACACTCATTGTATTGCTTTCGGGCTTTTTAACCGCTTCGGCGCAAGTTTCATTAGTAAATGGCTGGAAGTTTAACCCCGGCGACTCTACCGAATGGGCCGCGCCCGGTTTTAACGATAAAAACTGGCAGCCTATAAACACCGCTTACAGTTGGGAACCACAAGGACATGAGAAACTGGATGGCTTCGGCTGGTACAGGCTGCATGTGGTTATTCCGTCATCGTTAAAAAACAAGGCTTTTTTTAAGGACAGCATCCGCTTTAGTATGGGTTATGGCGATGATAGCTATGCCGTATACCTAAACGGCAAGCTGATAGGCAAAAATTACGATACCGATCCCAAAAGCGGGCTTTATGGTTTGTGCAAAACGGTTATAAAAGCAAATGACCCGGCAATTTTGTGGGATAAGGATAATGTGATAGCCATACGCGTATTTGATACCGGCGGTGCAGGCGGTATTTATGGCGACCCTGCCAGATTCTACATAAAAATGGTGGATGTTATGGATTACGCGATGATAAATACAACCGGCGATTTTGAGTACGGCGATAACAATACTTTAAGCAAAAATGTTAAGGTTGAAACCCACAGCAGCTATACCTACAAAGGCAAGCTGGATGTTACAGTAACCGACCCCGAAACCGGCAGTACCATATACCAAAAAACTAATGACGCAAGCCTGGAAAAAGGCAAGCCGTATGTTTATAACTTCAGCTTTGATCAAACCAAACAGAGATCGTACCTGGTAACTTATGTGTTTACGGATGACCGCTCGGGCGAAAAACTGACAGCCACTGAGGGTACGCCTTATATTTTAACGCCTTACATCCACGCTAAACCCCAAATTAACGGGCCAAATGTTTTTGGCGCGCGCCCCGGTGCACCGTTTTTGTATAAGATACCTGCTACCGGGCATGCCCCGCTTGTTTTCAAGGTCGATGGCCTTCCTGCAGGCTTAACGCTTAACACTACGACAGGAATTATAACCGGAACGGTTAGCCAAAAGGGAGATTATCCTGTAATATTCAGCGTGCATAACAAGTTGGGTACCGTGAATAAAAAATTCACTATAAAAATAGGCGATCTGATAGGCCTCACCCCTGCTTTGGGCTGGAATAGCTGGAACGCCTTCGGCTTAAGTGTGACCGATGCCAAAGTGCGCGTAGCCGCCAAAACAATTGCCGATAAACTGAGCGCACACGGCTGGAGCTATGTAAATATTGATGATGGATGGGAAGCAGAGCATCGCGCGCAGGATAGCACCATTGTGCCCAATAGCAAATTCCCCGATATGAAGGGCTTGGCTGATTATGTGCATAGTTTGGGATTGAGGTTTGGGATATATTCATCGCCGGGCCCTCGCACTTGCGGATGGTTTCTGGGCAGTTACAAGAACGAAGAATCAGATGCTAAAACCTATGGCGACTGGGGCGTTGATTATTTAAAATACGACTGGTGCTCATATGGCGACATAGCGCCTAAGCAACCATCATTAGACGATTATAAAAAACCCTACCAGGTAATGCGCGCGGCACTGGATAAGGTTAACCGCGATATTATGTTCAGCTTTTGCCAGTATGGTATGGGTGATAGCTGGAACTGGGCCGGTGAAGTTGGCGGCAACAGCTGGCGCACCACAGGCGATATTACCGATACATGGAAAAGCATGAGCGATATTGGCTTCCATCAACAGGCAGAGCAACCACATGCCCGTCCCGGTCATTTCAATGACCCGGATATGCTAATAGTGGGCAAAGTAGGCTGGGGCGATAGCCAGCACAACACCCGTTTAACACCTGATGAGCAATACACACACATCAGCTTATGGAGTTTATTATCATCGCCACTGTTAATAGGTTGCGACATGGGTAAACTGGACAGGTTTACACTAAACCTGCTTACCAATGATGAGGTACTGGCTATTAGTCAGGATGCTTTGGGTAAAGAAGCAAAGCAGGTATTTAAAAGCGATGATTACCTGGTTTATGTAAAGGATATGGAAGATGGCAGCAAAGCGGTTGGGGTATTCAATATATCGGGCAAGTTTCAAACCATTACCCTTAACTGGGCCGACCTGGGTTTAAACGGTTACACCAAAGTATGTGATGTATGGCGCCAGAAATATTTGATAACCAATAATAAGGTATTTAAAACCGGGGTGCCATCGCATGGGGTGGAGTTGGTAAGATTGGGGAAATAAGAACCAGGATTTTTGGGATTTACAGGATGTGACCAAACGTGGTTGGATGATTGATATACAACGGCTTCTCCTCGCAGGAAGATGCTGAAGCTAAATCCCCCTCTTGAGAGGGGACGCGAGGGAAATTGAGTAGTGGTAGGGGTGTGTTATGCACCGGATAAACACACCCCTGCACCCCTCTCAAGAGGGGAATCGCACAGGCCTTAAAAATAAACCAAGATGTACACAATGTATAACTCTTGTAGGTTAACAAACTTCCGAAGTTTAGAAAACTTCGGAAGTTAATTGCATCTTGTATAATTCTGTTGATTTATATATCCTGTAAATCTGAAAAATCTGTTAAATCCCTGTTCCCTCTCCTACTTCTTCGGTATCATATAATAATATACCGGCGTAAACACGCCTTCGCTTACACAGTAATAACCTTTGCCGTCGGGAGTAAAGCCGATGCCCTCCCCTTGCCGTTCCATGGTGTAGGGCAGTAGGCGGGGTTTGCGTAGCAGCGTTTGCCATATGTGCTCATTTGGCAAACGCTTCCAGTAGTAAACCTGTACATAGTTTTTTAGGAGTAACTGTGTGCCGTCTTTTGATATGTCGCCGGCTGTTATCCATTTAAACGGCTTATACCCCGAAAAAAACAGCGTGGCACGTTTGGTTAACAGCAGCGTATCATTGGGTTTATAAATTAATGGCGATGTATAAACCTTAACCGAATCCCTTCGTTTGGAAACTATGTAGATCAGCTTTTCCAGCGGGTCTATCATCAGCGTTTCGGCATCTTTGGGGCCATCGGGGTATTTAAAATGGATGGGGACGGCAACGGCATTGTGTGTGGAGCCTTCTTTGGCCCAGGCTGTTCGTTCTTCAAGCCGGTACACGGTGATGTATTGCCTGATGGAAGTATTGTCGCCTATATCGCCAACATACACATAACTTTTTCCTGTTATCGGGCCGGGGCCCACGGCTATGTCTTCGCAGTCAACAACGCCAAGTTCTGCCTTTTTATCGCCATTAAAAAAAATGGAGCTTATTAACTCACCTGTGGGCTTTATAGCAAAAAAACGACTGGTGTCGCCGCTGTCGTTATGCACATAATAAATGTCATCATTTATACCCGATGCAGCAATGCCCGATGTTTCATCCATCACCTTATTTTGCAGGTAGCCGGTTATGGTGTTTTCCCTTTGTACATGCTTGTGCCAGGCATAAGCAGCAACAAACATGCAGGCAACAACAGGTATTAATATTTTCAATTTGGTAGCTCTGCGCATGCTTGTTATACAGTAATTTGCAAATTACGTTTATTGCTATGAATATTGTGTGAATATGGCGCTTTGTATTTGTGTAGTAGTTTAGGCGATAGTTATCCCCTGCCTATTTAGAAACGCTCATTTGCTTAATTTAGCTTGAATACGAAAGTCACCCTACCCTTCTGATTTTCGGGCGCGTTATCGCTTGATGACACTCTTGAGTTCCTAACGGCATTAATACATTTTTCAATAAGCCCGTCATCAACTATGGTTGTTCCGCGGCCCGCGCCGGCCTGGAGAACATTGCCGTTTTTATCAACCACAAAATCAATAACTATTTTCCCCGACATGCGATGCTCATCGGTAACGGTTGGTTTCGAAACAAAATTTCGGTTGCCTAAACCTATCCCCCCATTGCCTGTACCGGTACCATTGTAGTTATTGGTAAGCGTACTGCCATTCGGATTGCCCTGGTTGCCGGGTGTATTGGTGGTACCATCGCCAGCCCCTGTGCCATTGCTTGCTTTGCCTTTGTATAAGGCGTTTTGATTAACTACGGGTTTCGCTACTGTTTTTTTTGCCTCGGTAGCTACGGTTGGGCTTGGCTTTTTACTGTTAGCGGCTACTGTAGGCGCGTCCTCGTTATTTTGGGTAAGTATTTTTTTGTCGCTATTGTCAACCGCTGTTTTTTGCTCGGTTGGCGGGGCCTGGGTAACTTTT
>Ga0206994_1095_pt1 | contig 16471 bp, 12 predicted proteins | sample Alteio_BWMinCont_4_FD_153485 | JGI IMG/M metagenome (GOLD analysis project Ga0206994, IMG submission 153485) | Enriched cells from forest soil in Barre Woods Harvard Forest LTER site, Petersham, Massachusetts, United States -... | ecosystem: Environmental > Terrestrial > Soil > Temperate forest >...
AGAGCCTTGGAGAAAACGGAGAATCTGAATCCGGTGCTGGCGAAACTCGAAGCGTGGAACCGTCTGATGAAGACAGCAGAGGACGCGGAAGAAGAAGCGAAGGCTTGTGGAATGACGGTGGAGGAATATCTGAACCGGCAATAAGTTTTGCTTACGCAGAAGATGAACCAGCCAAGCCGTCACGCGATTACCGCATAACAAAAGAAAGTCTGATCGGCGAAGGCAGTTTGCGCGAAAAGGCGCAGCTTAATATCGAAGCGATACAGCTTCTTAAAACCATCGAAGCCGCCGGACGCGAAGCGTCCCTTGAAGAAAAGCACATCCTTGCGCGTTACACCGGCTGGGGCGCAATGCCAGCCGCGTTCGATTCCTATACGGGCCGTGAGGATGAATGGAATGAAATTCGCGATACATTAAGCGCCATTCTTACCGACGACGAGCATGACGCCGCAAGCGCGTCTGTCTCCAATGCCCATTACACATCCCCGCTTGTCGTCGAGGCGATGTGGTCGGGATTGGAGCGTTTGGGCATAGGCGCCGGAACGCGGATATTGGAACCCAGCGTCGGCACCGGCAATTTCTTCGGCCTGATGCCGGAATCCCTCATGCCGAAGACATCGCGGATCGGCGTCGAACTGGATTCCATCACGGCACGGATCGCCAAACTGCTTTATTCTGACTCCGCTATCTTTGAGACAGGCTTTGAGGAAGGCCCATTCCCCGATAATTTTTTCGATGTGGCCATCGGCAATGTGCCGTTCGGCAATTACGGCGTCCATGACCCGCACTATAAACCCTATCAAACAGCCTCGATCCACGATTACTTCTTCGTCAAATCGCTGGACAAGCTGCGTGTCGGCGGAATTCTGGCCTTTATCACCAGCCACTTCACGATGGATAAGAAGGACGGTGCTATCCGTCAGCATCTTGCCTCGAAAGCCGATCTGCTTGGCGCGATACGTTTGCCGAACACGTCTTTCAAAGACAATGCCGGAACAATCGTAACGACCGACATTATCTTTCTGCAAAAGCGCGCGCCTGAGCAAGAGCCGGTCGGCGTGGCATGGCAAAATCTGGCGGAATACGTTTCGCCAGTGGAAGGCGGCACAGTTTCACTCAATGAGTATTACGTCCAGAAGCCGGAGATGATGCTCGGCACCATGAAACAGGTGCGCGGACGCTTTGGCTGGCAACCGGAACTGATTGGCGAAGTTACCCAAGAAAATCTACAGGCCGCGATAGCGGAATTGCCCCGCGATATGTATACACCGCGAGCCGAGCAGCCCGAAACCATCATGCAGCCGCTTGTTAGCGATGAAGGGGCATTTATTGGCGTCAAGAATGGCGCGTTTATGATTGTCGATAATGTCTTGGGCGTCCGTCAGGACGGCGAGTTTATCCCTGAATCACGCTCGCCAAAGGCCGAAGCCCGCATTCGCGGCATGATGAAGGTCAGGGATTACGTCCGGGCCGTGTTTCAAACCCAATTGGCCGATAACACCGACGAGGTTATCATTGAGGCCCGCCGTAACCTGAATTACGCCTATGACCGCTTTGTGGCGGAGTATGGCTGTCTATCGAGCAGAGAAAACGCTCGCGCCTTCGACCCCGATCCTGACGCGCCGTTACTCCTGTCCTTGGAAGAAAGCTACGATGAAACTACCGGAAAGGCCAAAAAAGCGGCTATTTTCGAGCGCCGGACGCTTGACCGCTATCGCCCTGTCGAGCATGTCGAAACGGCGGCTGAAGCGTTGGCTGTTTCCCTTAATGAATTTGGCCGTCTCGATTGGGGACGCATGGCGGCGGTTACTGGCCGGTCGGCGCAAGCTTTGCAGCATGAGCTGGGAGGATTGGTTTATGAGAATCCCGAAACAGCTACGTGGGAAACCGCCGACGAGTATTTAAGTGGCAATGTCAGGCAAAAACTGGCGACAGCCCATACCGCTGCCATGATGGAAAAAAAATATCAGCGCAATATCGCGCCGCTTGAAGGCGTACAGCCAACCGATCTGGCTCCCGGCGAGATTTCGGCGCGGCTTGGCTCGACATGGATTCCAACCGACGATCTCGGCGATTTTGTCGCGGATATTATCGAGGGAAACCCGTCCGCCGTTCGGGTGGATTATGTGCCGGAACTCGCCACCTGGTCAATCACGGCGAAGGAAGGCATCAAGTCGAATGTCGCCAACACGACGACCTATGGCACGACGCGGTTCACCGCGATCAACCTGATCGAAGAAGCCTTGAACGGCAAGGTGCCGACAGCCTATGACACCATCCAGATGCCGGATGGCGAGAAGCGCGTCATCAACGAACGGCAAACGCTGGAAGCGCGGGAAGCGCAGCAGAAACTCAAGGACAAGTTTGCGGAATGGATTTGGCAGGATGTTCCGCGCGCGACGCGGCTTGCCGGAATCTACAACACCACATTCAATTCCCTGCGTCTTCGCACTTATGACGGCTCGCATCTGACCTTTCCGGGGATGAACAAGGCAATCTTGCGAAACGGCGAGTTTGACCCGCATCAGAAAAATGCCGTGTGGCGCATTTTGCAGGGCGATAGCGCCCTGCTCGCCCATTGTGTTGGCGCTGGCAAGACATGGATTATGACGGCAGCCGCTATGGAAGCCCGCCGCATCGGTCTTGTAAAAAAGAACATGATGGTGGTGCCAAATCATCTTGTCGAGCAATGGGGTGCGGCCTTTCTTCAGCTATACCCGCAAGCCAATATCTTCGTCGCCGGTAAAGAGCATTTTAAGGGCGGCAACCGGCAGAAAGCCATGTCGCGCATCGCGATCGGCAATTATGACGCCGTGATCGTGTCGCATAAGACTTTTGAACTTCTGCCCGTGTCGAATGCGTTGTTCGATGCCTATATGGAAGAAGAACTGGACGCGCTTGAAACGGCCATTCGTGAGGCGAACACCGACAAGAGCAATCGCAAGATCGTCAAAATGCTGGAAGCCTCAAAAAAGCGGCTGGCCAAGAAAATTGAGGACAGGGCCAATCGCGAGAAAAAAGACAACACCATCACCTTTGAAGAATTGGGCATCGACCGTATCTTCGTGGATGAGGCGGATGTTTTTAAGAATCTCGGCTTTGTCACCAAAATGACTCGTGTTGCAGGACTTCCCACCAGCAACAGCAACCGCGCCGCGGATATGCACATCAAGACGCGCTGGCTGCGTAAACAGAATGACGGCAAGGGCGTTGTGTTCGCCACCGGCACACCAATTTCCAATACAATGGCCGAACTTTACACTATGCAGCGATACCTGGCCCCTGAAAGTTTGGAAGCGGCTGGCATGGCGGCGTTCGATTCATGGGCCGCGAATTTTGGCGAAGCGGTTACATCACTTGAGCTGGCGCCCTCCGGTGCCGGTTACCGGATGCACACGCGCTTCGCCAAGTTTGTCAATTTACCAGAACTGCTGACCATGTTCCGCGATTTTGCCGATGTGCAAACCTCGGAAATGTTGAACTTGCCCCGCCCTGCGCTTCAGGACGGCAAGAACAAGATCATTATCGCGCCCTCGACGCCCGACCTCAAATACTTTGTGAACGGTCTGGTCGAACGCGCCGACAAGATCAGAAGCGGCAGTGTCGATCCGAAAGACGACAACATGCTCAAAATCACCAGCGAGGGACGCAAGGCCGCGCTGGACATGCGCCTTATCAATCCTTTTGCCTCCATCCATCCGGCGGCCAAGGTCAATCTGGTCATCAACGAGATATTCAACGTCTGGAAGGAAACCGAGGCCAAACGCTCGACGCAACTGGCCTTCTGCGACATATCGACCCCCAACCCCGACCGCTTCCATGTGTACGGGGCCATCCGTTCGGCCCTGATCGAGCGCGGCGTTCCGCTATCGGAAATCGCCTTTATCCATGACGCCGATACGGACGCGGCGAAGAAAGCCCTATTCGAGAAGGTCAATAACGGGCGCGTCCGCATCCTGCTTGGCTCGACCGAGAAGATGGGAGCCGGAACCAATGTGCAGAAACGCCTCTATGCCTCGCATAACATCGACGCTCCGTGGCGGCCGCGCGACATCGAACAGCGCGACGGGCGCATTTTGCGGCAAGGCAACGATAATGAGGAAGTGCGTATATATAGGTATGTGACCGAAGGCTCGTTCGACGCCTATATGTGGCAAACGCTCGAAACCAAGGCGCGGTTCATCCAGCAGGTGATGAACGGCGATACATCTGTGCGGGTGGCGGAAGACATAAACGGCGGTGCGCTGACCTATGCCGAGATTAAAGCCATTGCATCAGGCAATCCCGCCGTCATGGAAAAGGTCAAGGTCGATACTGAAATCCGTAAGTTGGATTCCCTTCGTACCTCCCATAAGAAACGGCAGTTTGAGATAAAGAAGAAAATGGGCGTAACCCAAACAACGCTCAAATCCAGCCATGAGCAGCTCGAAAAAGTGAAGAAGGACATCGAAATCCGCGATGCCAATAAGACAGAAGAATTTGCCATGACTGTAGCGGGCCGTTCCTATACCGGCAAGAAAGGCCGCGAGCAAGGCACTCTGGAGTTAAACGGTATTATCCTGACGTGGCATGGCGACCCGGCACCGAAAGTCCGGGGCCAGATCTCAGGTTTCGACGTCGTGACCCGCGACGGAGCCAACGGCAATGTCGATGCCTTCCTGCGCGGCAACGCGTCCTATGCCTTTCATTACAACGTCGATAATCCCACCGGCACCATTATGAGCATCGAGCATGTCCTGCGCGGTTTGGAAACCGTGCAAACGCGGTTGGAAAGCGAAATCGCGCGGGATGAAAAGGCGCTGGCCGAATATCAGGTGCAAGGCGAGCGTGTCTTTGAACACGAAGAAAAGCTGAAAGAACTTCTGGCCGAACAAGCCGGACTGAATGCCGAGCTTGATCTCGACAAGGATGATCGTCAGGCGGTCACCGCCGATAATGATAACGGCGGCGAGAATGAGGAAACCGTCTTCCTTGACGTGGATAGCCCGACAGTTTCCGACATGCCGGAACGCAGCGACAATGATAATCAGGTCTTCAAGCCGACAGGAACGGCGGTTTTGGGCATGTAATCATCTCAAAAATACAAACGGTTTTCCCGCAATTATATAAAGGGAGGAAGGTCATGGAACAGGAAGTTTATCGCGTTAAAGATTTTTGTGAGCGTTATGCCATTTCTCGCAGATCATTCTATCGTGAAATTAAAGCCAACCGGCTGCATATTATAAAGCGAGGGCACAGAACATATGTAGCCCGTAGCGATGCGGAATCTTGGCTGGAAAACCAACGCCAAGCATGTGGATTAATAAACAGAGAGGGTCATTCCGCCCTATCTCTTCCGAATGGATAAAATTACGCCATAAAGATCGTCCACGTAACCATTAGCCATATCTGATAAAAGTTCTTCCGGCCCTTCGTCGCCCAAACCAAGCAGGCTATAAATGCTCGAAGGAGGTTCGCCCTTGGCTTCCAGAAAATTCGAAGAGATTTCTTTCCCCGTCGTTGCATCAATGACCGAGATTTTGACGCTTACCTGGCTTGGGGTATCGGCCCAGTCAGAGGTTTCGTGCTCCCAAACAGCTATGGTCGGAACAACGATATATCCGTAGCCATTCTTTGCGATTGTATCCTTCAGTTCATTAAGTGAATGAAACTCTGATGGATATACATCGACAAGCCGGGCATATCTGGAAAATGCCGCATCAGTCCTGCGAGCGACAATCGCGCCTGATCCAATGGACAATTTTCCGTTATACCCGCCGTCCTTGGGCGTCGTAACCAGCACTGCGACCGATTCATCCAGATGTACGCCGGTTCGTTCGGTTCCACCCGTTTCCACACGATTGTAAGTATTGCTGCAGGCGGCAAGCAAAATCGGAAAGAAGATGGCCAGAATAAATCGTCCCTTCGAGATATAGATTTGCCTTTGATTCATGTCACACCTCTCACTGTTTAGTTGTGATATCGGGGTTCTGGCCATAAAGGGTGTCAACGTAATGATCAATCAGCCCCGGCAATAAATCTTCGGGACTTGTCCGAAGAAGGGTAAAAGATGCACTTTTACCCTCAACAACAGTCGATGAGATTTCCTTTCCGGTTTTCGCATCCAGAACTGTCAACTTTATACTCGCTCGGCTTGGTAAGCCGGACCACGCTGTAGCTCTGTGTTCCCAATGTGTTATGGTCGGGACGACTATGTAGCCATAGTCATCTTTTGCAATCGTATCGCTCAATTCTTTTATGGAGTGATATTCGGATGGGTAGACCGAAACGCGCGAAGCATATCTGGAAAATGATGTGTCTGTTCTTTGGGCGACAGAGATTCCTGACCCGTTGTATAATGTTTTCTCATAACTTCCATCCGTTGGCGTCGTAACAAGAACAGCTTTTGTTTGTTGAAGATGAATGTTGGTTTCTTCAACCCCACCAGCTTCAGTGCTGACATAAGTGCTGGTGCAGGCACCTAATAAAAGGGCCACCATAACTATGGTGCCGAATTGCCTTATGAACTGCATGATGACCTGCTTCAAAAGCGCCATTCACATACATGTGCGCTCAGTGGAAGGCATAGGGGGAGGAAGGCTAGAGCCCCTATATAAGCCTTACTTTTTTGAAAGATCAATACTGACCGGGCTAGTATATTCATTGTCAGCGCCGGTGGCAGAGTCAAATCCCCACCCGATTGGGCCGCCGACAAGAATATAGGCCCAGTTATATTCCGGATAGCCAGACTTATTGAGATAGGTCGCTTCCTTATAACCGGCCTTATTACACTTAATGGAAATGTCGTCTTTGGTTTTCTCGACATAGAGTGTACCCGGCGTTGGCGAAACTGTGCCAAGCGGTGTGCCATTGCGCACAAGCATACAACCGGCTCCCGCTGGGGTCGTATTAATTGTGACTTCCTGTGATCTGCCTTCGATAACTGAGGCGCATCCAGAAAGCAGGGTAAAGCCGCAGAGTGCCAAAACTGGTTTGTATTTTTTCATAACAATCACCTCTGTTTAAGAGACTATCTTTCTATTTGAGTTTGTCAATTTACTTCCCTAAAAGCCTTATTTAATCTGGTCGCCCACGCCACACAGTAACGTGCTCGCTTTCGGCAATTAGAGCTAAATCGGTTCGCCACCGAGAAAACGCTTCCATTCGGCTAACAGGACTTCCGAGTCTGCCAGCGATAACTTTTCCATCAGGAGCCATTTATTCATTGCCTCAATATCGGCCTGGGAGTTCGCCTTGAGGTCTCCACGCGGGAGGTGACAATCTATTGGTGCATGACCTACGCCGTCCTGAAATTTACTCAAGTGCATAAAACCGGCTTCAAAAAGGTTTCGTTGATCAGGATTGTTCGTCCTTGCATAAAGGCCCTTTAGCAAAACCTTCAATTTGGTTTTGGGGATAGGAAGCATCGAAATATCCATGATCGCAAGCGGATATTGTTCAATGAGCACACCGTAAGCAGAAAGCACACCGCCAACTTGCATCGGCTGATTTTGCCTCAAAATCTTCTTTAGCCATCCAAACATGCTGCTATCTCCCAAAAGCTTAATTTTTTTGCACGAAATACTTAACGTTGTGATCACTTGGTAAGCATGGCAGGGTTTAAATATGGTCTATGCTCTCCAATGTCCTTTTTGGCAAACAGTCGATCAGTGGCAAACGCTCATTGCAGGGGTCTTGGCACTGATCGCTGCTGTCGGCACCATTTGGGCGACGAACAAAGCGGCGAACCGTGAAATAGTGGCAGCTAAGGAACAGACGAAAGTAGCGCAAGAGCAAATTCGCGTTACGTTGCTGTTAGAACGTCAACGCAACGCAAGCACATTATTCGCTTTTTCCGCGACTTTAGAGGCATCCATGACTAGCGTTCTTGAGGATGTCAAAGAGGCGCGCGAGATATTCGGGGAAAGCAATCAAATCAATGGTTCCTCGCTCAATGCCTACAAAGCAAGGCAATGTCTCAGGAAAACCGCCTTCGCTGACCTTCGGGGCGCGTGCCTCCGACTTGGCGGGCCACTGACCGAACCATTTATTCGCCTCGAGAGGGAGATTGATCATTTGGCTGGAGAAGTAACCGAGCTGCCGAGCGCGTTAGACCAAAATATACGGATGTCCCCCAATGCTGGCACCACAGAGGGCTTGAATCGCATCGAGGCACAAGCGATCTGGCTTCGCACAGCAACCGAAGAAGGAAAGAAGCGCTGCAAAGAGGTGCTCGACGAACCTCCGATTTCGTAAGCCTCATAAAATTATACGTTAAACTTCTGGTTTCCGGTTTGCCTAAATAGGCAAAGCCAACTGCCAAAACTCGCACTCGGATTGATCCTGTATGCCAATCTGGAGCGGCGTTTTAGTACCCTGAGCGAAAGCAGTTTTTCAAAGGATCTCTTTGCCGCCATGCAAAGTGAGCTTAAAAAAAATAATTTTATTCATGCGGAGGCGAGGTCATATATCTTAAACTCAGCATTAATTTGTGCCCCACGCTGTTATCCCAATTAAAACTGTTTTGCATAACGATGACAGCCGTCTTATGCGCAGCATCGATCCCCAGATAGCTGGTATATCCCGCCACAATGCCAATTTGATAAGTGATAGGTTCGCCCTCGATATCGTCGACAACCCACGCCACAGCTGCCGCTTCTTTAGCACGAGGAAAACGCACCTTCATGTCATCGGCAAGCACGGCCTTGAGCCGCGTTTTCCGATTACCAAGATGGGCTGCCGCGAAAGTCAGTAAATCTCTAGCGTTCGAGTACAAACCGGCCGATCCGCGCATGAGCGGGGTGAATTGCCAATCTGGCACCGGTTGGCCGCGGCGGATGAATTTGGGTTCATCACCAGCGTAGCCGTGAGCACGCGTTGAATAACATGGCAATGCGTCAGGCGCGTATCCCGTGCATTTCAAGCCCAGCGGTTTGACTATTTTTTGTTCCAACAGCGCATCGACGGATAACCCCGTGCGCAGTTCAAGCGCATATCCGAGGATACCATAGCCAATGTTGGAGTATTGCGGCTGATTCTGATTGTCCGCCTCAAAATCGGCAAGATAATTAAGGATGTAATCGCGATCAAAATGGCGGTAAAAATTTTCGCCATCGAACAGATATTCAACAAAGTACTGCAACGTCTGAGGCGTAACAGGCTGCCGAGGCAAGCCTGATGTATGCGTTGCCAATTGCAGCAAGGTGATCTTTGCCGCGTCGGGACTTAGCGGAGTCCCCGGCGGCAACAGGGTACGAAGCGTTTCATCCCACGACAGCTTGCCCTCATCGACCAGCAAAGCGGTAATCGTAGCCAAAAATCCCTTGCTCAACGAACCAACCGCAAAAAGCGTATCGCCGTTCGGTTTAAGACCGCTGTCCTGATCGGCCACGCCGTAACCGAAAAACCGCATCTGCCCGCCGGGCAACAGCACTCCGACAATAACACCGGGTGTATGGCCTTCTTCAACCATCGGCTGGACGAGTGAATCCACTACGTTTTGAAGACTTTCGTTTTGAAAATGCCGCACCGCTTCGAGGTCGCCGGCATTAAGTTCTGTCGTAGATAAATTGTTACCGCATGCTGCCAGAGATAAACTGGCCCCACATAAAAGGATTGTCAGAAATCCATGCAACCGCACCATTTAAAATTTCTCCAGCTAAACTCTTTTGAAAATAAGAGATGTATTAATTCCGCCGAAGGCAAAATTGTTTGACGCCAAACATTCTATTTGCAGTTGCCGTGGCAACTTAATTAGATAATCAAGCTCGGCACAACGCTCATCGACATTCTCAAGGTTAGCGGTCGGACAGAACCATCCTTCTCGCATCATTTCAATCGATAGCCACGCCTCGATTGCTCCGCATGCACCAAGGGAATGTCCAAAAAAACCTTTAAGCGAATGGATCGGGATATGAGAACCGAAGACATCGTGGGTTGCCTGAGTTTCAGCAATATCGCCCCATTCGGTCGCCGTGCCGTGGCCGCTGATAAAACCGACAGCTTCGGGCGGTAACCCGGCATCCTCAAGCGCAAGTCTCATAGAATGTTGCATGGTCGAAGCTTGCGGTTGGGTAACGTGACTGCCATCCGAATTACATCCGAAGCCTACGATTTCTGCATGAATAGGAGCGCCCCTCGCCCGCGCATGTTCATATTCTTCCAGAATGAGCGTACCCGCGCCCTCACCTATAACCAGCCCATCACGATCACGGTCATAAGGGCGAGGTGTCGTCTCCGGATGATCATTTTTTGTGCTGGTCGCGTAGAGTGTGTCGAAAGTCGCGGTGTCTGTAATGTCTAACTCTTCGGCACCTCCGGCGATCATAATATCGGCCTTGTTCCAGCGGATGCTTTCATAGGCGTAGCCAATGCCTTGACTGCCCGAAGTGCAGGCGCTGGACGTGGGGATGATGCGCCCCGTCACACCAAAAAACAGTCCGATGTTTACCCCCGTCGTGTGACTCATCATACGAATATAATTGGTGGCATTAAGATGTTTCGACGTGCCGTTCATTTTCAATTCGTAAAAACCCAGTACCGAATCCGGACTGCCGAAAGAAGAACCGTACGCAATGCCCGTGCGACCCGTTTGTATAAGCGAACTGTCTATTAACCCGGCATCGGTCAGTGCGCTCTCTGTCGCCCGGACGGCTAAACGAGACACCCGTCCCATGGTCCGCAACTTTTTGCGCGGATAACGCTCGTCTACAGAAAATCCAACGACTGGAGCCGCGAGGCGCGTGTTAACTCCCGTAAAACGATTCCATTCTTCCATAAAACGAACACCTGTGTACCCGGCAGCAAAATTGGCACGAATAGTCGGCCAATCTTCGCCAAGCGCCGTAACGCCCCCCATTCCTGTGACGACAACGCGCCGCATTAGACCATTCCGCCATTGACCGAGATTACCTGACGCGTGATGTAACTGGCTTCGTCAGAACACAGGAAAGCAACAGCTGCTGCTACTTCTTCAGGCTGGCCTATACGGCGCATGGGGATCAATTGGGCTATATCGTTGGGCGTTAGGCCAGAGGTCATCTGTGTTTCGATGATGCCGGGTGCCACACAATTAACGGTAATGGAACGTTTTGCCATTTCAATCGCTAAAGCCTTGGTTGCGCCGATGATACCAGCCTTTGCGGCGCTGTAATTAACCTGACCGCGATTGCCAACTTCGCCAGACACAGAAGACAAGGTGACGATCCGACCGCCTTTCCGCGCCGATACCATCGGCATGACCAGCGGTCGCAATACATTATAAAAACCATCAAGGTTAGTTCCGAGCACAATATCCCATTCATCATCTTCCATTGCAGGAAAAGGATTGTCACGCGCAATACCGGCATTCAATACAACGCCGTAATATATGCCATGCTCTGCAATATCGGCTTCCAGACAGGCGCGGCAGTTGTCTCTTTGAGCAATGTCGAAGGTGAGTAAACGTCCTTGCGAACCTTCTTTCCGTACCGCCTGCAATGTTTCTTCGGCACCGGCCTGATCTTTTCCGTAATGAACGCCGATATGAAAACCATCGCGAGCCAGTCGCAGAGCGATGGCGCGTCCGATACCTTTGCTGGTTCCGGTAACAAGGATTGTTCTATCCATATTGATGTTCCTTTATGAGCTTTCAAGAGTACTGGTCGCATCTTCCGGTTGATACAAATTCAACTGGGCTGAGGCCACCTCAAGTTCGTTGCATGTTATGCGGCAATCAAACGCACCCATCAATTCCTGTCGAAACACTTCATGAATAGTAACGATTAATCGCTCTCCCGGCCTGAACCAGTCCACGGAGGCATGATAGTTTCTTGTCCCCAGCAAAAATCCAAGTCGTACCGGTCGGCCAAAACTAAGTCCTTCTAGTCCGGCATAGGCACCGCATGCCTGAGCCATATATTCAAGACCGACATAAGAAGGAACGCCTGTCTCATTCACAAAAAATGGAATGCCAGGGCGAATGCTTAAGGTTGTGCTGATCTGTCCCTGATCCCAGCCGAGCACTTTATCAAGCAGCACCATTGGAGGCGCATGCGGAAGCAAATCGGCAACGGTATAGGAACAGTCACGCATTACTCAAAAGCCCTGCCAAGAATAAGGGCGACATTATTGCCACCAAAACCGAATGAATTACTTAGCATGGCAAGTCGCCTTCCTTGCGGCAATGGCGTTTGCGGCCTGACAAAGTTGAGGGCAGGAAGGGTTGGATCAACGGCCCCATCCCACAGATGCGGCGGTAATAGGCCAGAATTATACATGGGGTTAAGGCAAAGCCATAAGAATGCTGCTTCGCAGCCTCCGGTAGCGCCCAACATATGGCCCGTCATACCCTTGGTTGAGCTACACAAAGTATGAGAACCAAAAAGAGCGGCAACGGCACGAGCTTCCATAGCGTCATTCAATGACGTAGCCGTGCCGTGCAAATTTATATAGGCAATATCGGCGGGTGTTAGACCGGCATCGTTAAGCGCATGCAACATGGCGCTGTTTGCACCGCTGCCAGTCGGATCGGGTGCTGTAAGGTGATAGGCATCCGAGGTTTCTCCAATGCCAAGAAACTGTACGGGCCCATCATCGCGGCTTAGCAGAAATGCAGACGCCCCTTCACCAATGGTGATGCCATCGCGGTTTATGCTGAAAGGATTGCAGTTCCCTTTCGACAGCAGCTCCAATGCATCAAAACCGTTTAGAGTCATACGGCAAAGTGTATCGGCACCGCCTATGATGGCGGCATCCGCTAAACCTGCGTGTATTAATCGACGCGCCGAAGCAAATACCTTGGCGCTAGATGAACAAGCCGTCGCTACGGTATAGGCAGGCCCCGACAATCCTAACAAGCGCGATGCAAATATCGACGGGCCGCTAACTTCCTGCTGACTGTAGTGGAATGCTTTTGGCCACGCGCCAGTACGACGATAAGTTTCCAAGGCATCTTCACCTTCGGCAATACCGGATGTGCTCGTTCCCAGAACAACGGCTATACGGTCACGGCCATAACGCGCGATAGAATTTTCTATCACAGGAGCGATTTCCATCAGCGCGACCTGCATCAGACGATTATTCCGGCAATCGAGTTCGGCCAAAGAGACAGGCAGCGCAGGTAGCTCACCCACCACTGCACCTACATTCACAGGATGGCCGGGAATAAGATCATGGCGTTGCACGATTCCGCCGCGCGAACCTGCGAACAAGGCTTGAGCCACTTCACGCTTGCCGCGACCCAAAGGAGTGACGATGCCGCAGTCTTGCAGGAACAAGGGAGTAGTAGTCACTGATTCAATTCCATCGATTGCACATCTAATTCATAGACCCGCGCCAGATTGCGATAATGCAATCGCCCTGACCATAGATCACCGGGAGAATCCGGCTGGTAATCGGCATGCAGGATTTCTTTGTCGTTCAGCATAATCACACGGCTGTTCAAACCAGTTACCAACTTTCCGGAAGAAGCAGCGAGTGCATGTCGCACTATAGCTTCTGGCCAGTAAAGCAGCACCATGTCGGCAAGAATATTCTCGGGCCGCAATTGACGCGGAACCTCCGGCGCAGCATCATAAGTGATGCCGCTTTTCGTCCAATTAATCGTAATGACTTTGCGGCCAAGTGGGTCAAGCCCGACCATAAGAAAGCGATCTTTGTTCGCGCTTATGTGCCCTTCAAAAACGAACGTTTGATTGTCATAGTGCGCCGCGACCAATTGGGTTACCTCAACCGAACGGCCAAGCTCATTGGGCTGCGGCATGGTCACGGTCAAGTCAGGCGCTATGCCTACAACAGCGGAAGATTTTTCACTAGGGATTGTATTATCTGAATTTGGATCTGCACAACCGCAGAGAATTAAAACGAGAAAAAGAGGAAGTATATTTTTCAAAGACAATGGCTTGCTTTTCATGCGAGCCATAGGTGACAGCAGGAAGGCCAATAAAATACCAATCAGCATTGTCATACCAAAATTATGTACGGCCAGCACCTGACTAAGCGCCAACAGGCCAAATGACATAAGTGCTGTGCATGCCGCCATAGCGACTGCCAGCATAGTAACGGGTTTGCGATTGCCTGATGTTTCGGCAAGAAATACGGAATAATCAACACCGATGGATAGTATCAACACCAGCGCCATGGCGTCGAAAAAGGTGAATGTACCGCCCGCAAGGCTGCGTAATGCTGGTGCAAAAACAACAGCGAGGGATGGCGGAACCATAATCCATAATCCTCTGCCGAAGCCATAACGCCAGATCAAGAGCGGTGCCATCAGCATTGCGGATAAAGCTAAAAGCATTATTGCGCGGTTGCGGTATTTACCCAACAGAATGCTGAAATCTCCAGCAGGATCAACCAAACGTACTCCGGGCAATCCATATGCCGCCGCCGCAAGAACATCAAGATGAGTGGCACCATCCAGCATGACCACATGTGTGGCTTCGCTATTTGTGTCGTCGAGACGAAGCATAGACAGGAAAGCAAGTGGCCCACCAGATTTGGTCACATCTGCAAGAGTTAGAACGGGCCCGCGCACGTCAGGCAATTCAGGTTTTTCTGTGAGATTAAGCTGCACTGCCTGCTGCGCCAACAGCGGCTTATAAAGATTTTTCTGCAAGAGCGCGCGGTTCTCCATCTGACGCGTAGCCGAAGGTACATATTGAGATAATGCTTGAAAGCCTCCTAATGCACCTGAGGCCACCAGTGGATGTAATCGCTCCACCAATGCTTCTTCACGTTGCAGAGCTATTTCGTCGTTAGGTGCCTGAATAAGGAAAAACTGATTACCGCTCGTGCTGCCGATAAGTTTCTGCATATGCTCCTGCTCGACTATCAACCCTGCGGATAACGACTGCATCCGTCGCACATCGTCATCTGTGTGAAAGCGCGACACGCCAACCAAACCACTAATAGCCAACATACAAAGCAGACTTAGCCGCAAACGGCGGTGCCGAGGTGCTTCCCAAAATGCCAGAAATGTTCCGGCCATAATCAGAATGGGCTGGCCATGACGTGGCGTTGCCATTTTATCGAGAAAAGGCAGCCACAATACGACCGTCAACCATGCAGCCAGCAACCCTACCGCCGAGAAAACGGCAATCTGGTGCAAGCCGGGAAAGGGAGCGAGAAGCAAGGTTAGATAGCCAATGACGGTTGTTGCGGTACCGAGCGTGATACCCATTAAGACACGCTTTAGCCGCTGATGTGGTGTACCCAGTTGAGGCGTAAAAATCTCACTGCAATATTGCAGACTATAATCGACGGCAACCCCGATCAGGCTGACGCCAAACAGCAACGCCCCCACATGCAGATCGCCAAAAATCCACAAGCTTGCCGATAGGGCGGTCATGATGCCCACGCCAATGACAAGTAAGCTCAGAATGAGAGGACGAATGGCGCGGAACATCACCAGCACCAACAGTATTGTGCCAAGCGTTGACGCAATACCGATGAGCGAGGTTTCATTCATAGCTTCCTCGGCCCCAGCCTTGGCAAAAAATACCGCGCCCAGATGCAGAACCTCAAGGCCGAGATGAGCTATGCGTTGAGAGCTAATAGCGCGATCAAAAACATCTGAAAGTTGCTTTTGCACATTCAGTGCGAAAGGTTCATCTTTCAAACGCGCAGCAATTAGCACCCAGGTCGTACCGTTATTCTGCAAAGACAACATGCCGTCATCAAGCGACAGACGCGACAAAGGAAAAGGCAGGCTCGTAAAAAAACTGGGCATTAACAGAAATGGATCGCTCCGCAACAGCTTTGCATCGGCAAAACCGACTACGCCATAGACTTGAGACAAGGCTCGCGTAGCAATTTCTTGCCCCCTGCCCTCCTCAAGACGACTACGGTCAGCATCAGCCAGAAGCCCCTGACGATAAGGGTAATATAGTTTGCCCATCTGTTGCAGCCGGTCTTTATCAAAACCGCTTGTGGTGATTTCAATCATACCCGAAGCGGAAAGCCGATTTATGATTTCTGCCGCCGCCGCGCGTGCCTGAGTTCTATCCTTGTGACCAACAAGGATCATCACGCGCTGCGATAGGGCGCGAACCACCGTGTCATTGACGCGTTGTATGGCGGGGTTTTGTTCCTCTTGCGGCAGCAACGCCAAAAGATCGGTACGGAAATTCAGACCATCATGTATGCGCAGAAGCAGAAAACCACCGGCTAGGATGACTACCGCAAGCCACAAAAACGCGGCAACCCGCATCATGGGGGCACAGAGTCAAAAGCGGCAATTTCCGCAGCAGCAGGAGGCGATGGAGAGACGGTTTCGTCAAGGAAAGTCAGAGCATCGGAATCCCCGTCAGGTTTCAGCAGCAGGACATTCTCGACGAAGCGACTACCTTTAATCGTAATCAAATGAAACGGCATGGCAGGATTGTTTGCTTTGCGCGGTGAAAGTTTAACCTGCCAACCTTCCGCGTCGCTACTTTGCGTAACGATAAAATCCGTTTTAAGAGCCTCCCAATGTCCCGCCAAAGCGCCACCCAACATATCGTAGAGATGTAGA
>Ga0206994_1097_pt1 | contig 16432 bp, 13 predicted proteins | sample Alteio_BWMinCont_4_FD_153485 | JGI IMG/M metagenome (GOLD analysis project Ga0206994, IMG submission 153485) | Enriched cells from forest soil in Barre Woods Harvard Forest LTER site, Petersham, Massachusetts, United States -... | ecosystem: Environmental > Terrestrial > Soil > Temperate forest >...
GCTGTGGTGGTTTTCCTTTAGCATGGTGGCTACTTTAAGCCGGTACCTGGTTATGAGGTTATTCTGAAAATCTTCGGGGTTGGGTTTGGCGAAGTGCTTGCCAGTGTCCATGGCCATTACCTGGCCCTTGCTGTTTCGTTTTTTTGATGCTGTTTTTTTATTCCAGCGGCTTGATGTTGTTTCCCATAGGCGATTATCGAGCCAATCGCCAAATTTGTTGTTCAGTATGCCTTCAACCCATAATTTGAACCAGTTCTTTGGTTCGGGTTTGGCGGTGGACATGCGCATGATGTTGTTGGGTAAAAACAAACGGCTCCAGGCATTAGCGGCGAAGAAGTCGACAAATTGCACATCGCCCTGCAAGGGTATCAGCGTTACCACTTCAGTAGCGGTATATATATTTTTTTCGGGGATCTCGAGGTTTTGCTCATCAATGTAATAGTTCATGCAAAACAGGTGTTGTTTGTTGAACAGGTAGGTGAGCTTTTTAAAAGCGTGCATAAACGTGCGGGCTATCCATAAACGATCTTTTGCGGTGATGATGAACAGGTCGATGTCGGCATTTTCATCAGCAAAGTTTTTCGACAGCGAGCCGGAGATGCCTATGCCACGCACATAAGGGAACTTGGCCAGTAAGCTGCAAACCCTTTTTGCGGTTAGCATTAGCTCGGCGGCATACTTGTTGCCTTTGCCGCGGCGTGCGATAAGTGAATGATCGTTCCTTAAACTGTAATATTTTTCGAAACGGTAGATGTGTTGCCCATTAACCAGATTATTGAGTGCATAATTGAAGTTATTAATATCGCATTTAGCGGGGAGGAACAAATATATCTCGCCCCGGTTCAACGGGTAGCTGAACAGATCGAAATAGGCCAGCGTGGATAATATGTTTCCCTCTATTTCAGACAATGTGTTGCTATTAAATAATGTGCGTATCAATCTGTTTCCTGTGTGATAACTAACTATAAATATGACGGGGCGGTTGGTTGATTGGTTGCCATTGTTTTTAAATTATTTTTACTTGTTACGTATTAAATCAAGGGATTAAATATTGGTAATGAACGCGCTCCGTTTACTCACCCCGACTTCGCTACGCTTGTCGACCCTCTCTTTGCCTGCGGCGAAAAGAGGGTAAAATCCCTTTTCTACCAATTGATACCCGTGCATGGGGCTTGGGTTTATACAGCGTACCGGAGAACAGCAAGAACGAAAAGAAAAACCCGTAAAAAAACACGCCCTTGTCAACATCGAGTATATTTTCTGATAGTGACACTATGGCTACCAGCAGCATAAAGCTTATAAATAACACATCCTTTTTTGCTAGCGCGATCTTAAACCCGTAAGCCAATGCCGCGAGATAAACAGCAAGCCCCCATATGCCCGATTTAAGCAAGAAGCTGAGGTATTGATCATGCGCGTTTAGCTTTTTTAAATAGGAATCGTATAATTTATGATTGAAGAATTCATTCCCAAGCAGCGTAATTTCAGAACCTGAGCCATACCCTATTATCGGCGATGATTTGATGAGGGGCATTATCACTTCCCATCGCGCCAGCCGGGGCTCGGAATCTTGCCCCGGTTGCAGAGGCGACAGGTCGGTTTGCATATCGTTTATGTACTTTGTCCGGAGTGTGGTATTGTTGAATATCAACCCAAAAACAATTACAGAAAGGCCCATTACAACTGCTACAAATTGCAGTCGTTTTCGCCAGGTGGCCAGGCAATAAGGAAATGCCAGCAGAAAGATTAGGAAAACGGCTATCAATATTGATTTTGAACCAAGCTGCACCACCCCTGCCAACAGAATAAGACAACAAATACAGCATATTATTTTTAACGCTGACGAGCTTGCCTTGTACAATAAAAAATACAGCATAAACACCATTGCAATTACCAATTGCAGCGAAAAAAATGTGGCGTGCATAGCAATAGCCGCCGAAAAGTTGTGGTTGGTAAAAGCCGCTGAAAATAGCGTGGTTATGGGCATGCCGTAAAACAGGATGGTGAGCAAGGCATTTGCGTACAGGTAAATAACCGTTAAGGTGCAACCAATGGCAAATACGAAAAGCAATACGGGGCGGTATTTTTTTATATCGAGCGTATTGAGGCAAAATATAAGGGGAAAGATAAATATCACCACTTCCCTGCCCCATTCGGCAAAAGCCTGCTGGGGGTATCGGGTGTAGAGGGCAGCTATAACCGTAACAAAAAAAACGGCTTGTACCGCCAGCACCCTTTTAGTAAATATTGGTTTGATGCCGGCTTTTTTAAGCTGGATAAGCGTATGTACGCAAAGGCTTATCAAAATAATATGACTATAAAAAATATCAAAAGGCAAGCTTAGCATTAAAAGCAGTATATGAAAAAAGCTTATCCTGTTGGCAAGACTATCGGGGCCGGGCAATAACTCTTTCATAGTTTAAATTATCGTAGCACTCCAAAATAAACGATTCATATTCTTCGATCACTTTATCCCAGCTAAACAGATATTGTATTTTTTGCCGGTTGTTATTTACCATGCGCCTTTCGGTATCCTTATGCTGTACATTCTCAACCAATTGTTTTACGCCATCGGCATTTGAAAAATAGAAAGCATCGGTATTTAATACTGATTTGTTGAATGGATTATCATGAGCGGCTATCAGCGCCTCGCTGGCCATGGCTTCCAATAACGAGGGGTTGGTGCCACCAACACTATGCCCGTGAAAGTACAGGTAGGAATTATTTTGCAATGCCCGCACCTTGGTATTGTCAAATATCGCCCCTTTAAATTGTATGCGGTCGTCATTTTTGAACCTGTGTGTTATGAACTTGCCGAAACGGTTACCGGTATCGCCCAAAACCTTAAACTTACGAGGTGAATTGCTGCTATTAAAGCCTTCGAGTATGGCCTCGATATTATTTTCGGGTTCCATGCGGGCCATCAGTAGAAAATAGTCCTCGTTCAGGGCATCTTTAACTTCCATTTGTTCACGTTCTACTGTTGTTAGCAGATCGGCCCCATAAGGGATGTACTGACTATTGATGGCATACTTTTCGGCCAGATATGAGCGTATCACCATGGAATCGGAAATATAAAAATCGCTGTGCTTTACGGCCAGTTTTTCGGCATAGCGTAAAAATTGCTGAACGGGTTTCGAATATTTGGTACGCTTCCATTCCAGCCCATCCATATTGGTGATGATGGTGCTATTTTTAGGGTACAGTTTACCCCATATAGAACTGCTGGTGTAGCCCATCATCATCACCACATCGAATTTGCGCTTACGTGCATCGCGTATGCAGTTCATATCATAAATAAACTGCCCGGCAGAGCCCATCAGGTATTCAGGATCATAACAATGCTGTATGGTAACGCCTTTCCAGGTATCTGCTGTGTAGGGGTGATTATGCGAATTATAAACCGTAACCGAATGGCCACGTTCAACTAATCCGGCCGAAACATATTCTGATATATGCTCAAACCCGCCATAATGGTTGGGGATGCCCCTTGTGCCTAATATGCCAATTTTTAGTTTCATGCTATTGCTGTTTGATATGCTTTAAATGTTTGTATGGCGGCCTGCTGCCAGGTATATTTTTGCAGGATGCGTTCCTGCAAACGTTCATTAAGCGGTGCGGCCGCGGCCGCTTCAACGGCGGCCAATATGCTTTGGGGTGATGCCGGGTCGCAGTAAAAGGCATCATCTGCAAAATATTCACGTACGTCGCCCCGGTCGCTAATTACAATATTGCAACCCATCAACGCGGCTTCAATTGAACTTAGTCCGGTAGTTTCAAACCAGCTGGGCAGTATGTGTACTTTGGCCCGGCTGTAATAATCCACAAGTTGGGCCTGTGGTAACTGATCAATAAAAGTGATGTTATCGGCTGCGATACGGCGACACACCTCATAATAACCGGCCTGGTTAGGCGCGTGATCGCCAATAATTACGAGCTTGAACCGGGTATTATTAAGCGCGTGGATAAGGTTAAGCTGATTTTTAATCCCCTCTATCCTTGCCGCGCATATTACCAGATTATCATCTTTTTGAGGCCGGGAAATATTACTGAACATTTGCTGATCGGTACCATTGGGCACCACCATGTATTTTATTTTGCAGGGGTATTGTTCAAGCAGCCGCCTGTATTCCGATTCGGAATTGGGCAGTATCATAGCCGCGCGTTTCAATATTTCTTTAATGCTGTTCCGCTGCCCTTTCCAGGCATAGGCAAGGCTGGATAGCTTATCGCCGCCTACAATGCAGCGGGCCATGGTTTTTATATACTCAATGCCATCGGCCGAAAAAAAGCTGAGCAAACGCCCTGCTACACCTTTGCGCTGGTATTTATCGTATTCGGTATAATCGCAAAATATGGTTGATATTACATATGGCTTATGCGCTTTACGACTATGGTAAAGTATATCGGCCGGGCGTATGAGGTTGAAAAAGTGCAATAGGTCGTACTCGTCATAATTGATATGCTCGTTAGCCAACCTAACCTCGGCAGTTATGCCCATATCAACCAAATGCCGTGCAGTTTGCAGGGTTTGTACCGTATCGCCTCCGCGAACTGTGTACAATGTCGACCGTGTTATCAATGCTACTTTCATCCCCTGGTTAATTGACTTACTGAAGTTATTTTATGCAGCCACGCTATCAGCTTTTCGGGCATATAGCTTAAGGTATAAAGCAGGTAATTATCAAGCCTTAAAGGATGAATGCTGATGGCCTTTGCCATATGCAAGCGCGCCTTCTGGGGCTGGTAATTATTCAGCAGGAATTTCTTGCCGCATAAGGCATAGTATGAGCCGTGCATTATGCGGTGCGAATATTGCTCGCGGCCTATTTCATGTAATCGGTCGCTATCCCTTTGGGTAATGCTGCGTTTTTTAAGCGCGGCGTATTTTATGTTTAAGAATTTGCGCGGGCGCCATTTTTCGTCAATAGTGATGGATTCGGGGTTAAGCCTCACTTTTATTAGCGCTTCGGGCAAATTGCAGGCTTTTTGTTCCTTTAATATTTGCAGCCATAAAAAGTGATCCTCAAAAGTGTAGGCCAACTCATTATAGCCTCCATTATTGAGCACCACCTGCTTTTTGTACAGCACCGTTGAATGGATGAACGGACAGATAGTGTAGTTAAGCTGCTGTACCTGGCTGTTACTAAACGCGGCAGGTTCCTGTGTAAAAAGATGATGCCCCTCCACATCCATATAATCAGCGGCCGAGCCTACCACCTGGTATTCGGGGTGGCGCTGCATAAAATCGTATTGTACCTGCAGGCGGTTGGGGTAGCATACGTCATCGGCATCAAAACGGGCTATATAAGCCGCCCGGGCATGTTGCAGGCCGGTATTCAATGCTGATGCTACACCAAGGTTTTCCTGGTTTATAACTACTATACGTTCATCCTTAAAGCTGGCTATTACCTGCATGGTTTGGTCGGTTGAGCCATCGTTCACTATCAGCAATTCAAAATCATTGAACGATTGTGCCAGTACCGATGCTATAGCCTCATGTATATAATTACCGGCATTATAAGCCGGCATTAAAACCGTTATTATGGGATTGCTGATACTCATGATTTGTGGGATTTAAGCAGGCTGACTTCCTTAATATTCAGGAACAACAACAATTCAAAAAATGGCACTATGGATAATTGCTCGAACCAGTAATCGACAAAAAATACGGCTGCCATTAAAAACAATAGCGGTATGCCATAGGTCAAAAGCTGGTATTGAGCGGCAAAAAAGCCGAAGTAGTATATTGCCAACGCCAGTAAACCAAGCAGCCCATACTCCGCGACTATTTGATCGTACACCGAAAATGGGCTGTTAGTAAGTGAGTGAAAACCGGCGCGTTTGCTAAAAAAGTTTAAATACAGGTCGAGGTGATTTACCATAAAGGCCGGGTTGATATAAATATATTTTGACGGATAGCCTCCCGAAACGCCAAGCCCTGTTGCCTTGAAAGCCAGTTTTGATGAGAAATTACCCAAGCCCATCCCCAACCCTATTTTACTGATGTGCTGCCGGAAGAAACTGGCAGTTTGTTCCATGCTTAAAATCTTACCGGGTGATGATGCCGTGTAATTATTATTGCCTGAAATTGGTAATACCGCCCTATGCGTACTGATAAAATTAACCAGCGGCTTTTGCCCCGGCGGTGTTACGGTATCGCTTTGATAGGGTGCTGAGTTAATATCGGCAATGGGCCTTGTAATAGCCCCGATGCTTGTGAAAACCAAAGGGTGGCTGGTCACAATTTTATTAGTCTTGCGGGTTTGCGCTAAAATTGCACCTACACTGTCAAGATATTCCTGGGCTATATGCTGTTTTTGCTCCTCGGGGGTTAGTACTACAACTGTTTGTTTAATTAGTGCAGGTGATATTACCTGTACCGGCTTTTTTTCCTTCAAAAAAGCATATTTAGTGGTTTCAATAACGTAGTCGTTATTTTGGGGTGAAATTTTCACCATAAATATCACCAGCATAACCAGGCAGGCCACAATAAGGCTTTTTTGATCGCGGGTGCTTTTGAAGATGAATATGGCCAGCAGGATAAGCAGCAGTATGATGTTTACAAAATTGCTGCAGGTTAACAGCAATGTGGCCATACACACCAGCAGCAAAAGCGGCTGCCTTTTATTGAGGAAATAAATAACCCCGGCGGCGTTTAATATGGCATTGGTGTTTGAGGTATCAAAGGTGATGCCTTTGATATAGTCGCCCGTACCGATGAAATATTTTTGGTATTCGCCCTGGTAAGTATAGGGGTTGATGGCATGTATGTGGTAAATAATACTTAGCAGGTTGTATAACGAGCATACGGCATTGATGATAAAAAACACAACTATGGTGCGATGAATAACATCAACAGTATTACGCTCGACAGATAGTTTTATTTGATGTACAGCCAGCACACATATTAACCAAAAGCTGATACCTGTTAACCAAACCAGCGCATAATTGGCATTTGCATAACGCAGACCTATAAGCCCGTTAACAATGGCAATAATTATGATGATGGGATAAAAAAGCGGCAGTCGTGAATTTTTAAGGCTGAAGCCCAGCTTAAAATCAAATTGCAGGATATAGATAAGCACTATAGCCGGTATTTTAATAGCCAGCTTTACGTTTAGAAAAAGCAGTAGAAAAACAAGCAGTTTCCAGTCCAATCCCTCCCGCAATTTTTCCCAATAATAAGCGACTGTTTTGGTAAGCATTTATACATGTAATTTTATATAGAGAGTACGCTCTAAAAATTACAATGGTTGCCTACTGAAGTACTGCTAATGTGATAATATTAGCATTTAATTAATGACTTTTATTTTAGTAACTATGATATAACCATATCGTCCCAACGCAGTTGTATCATGCATCCAGTTCAGACTAACATTTATTGGAAATTTAGCATTTGGATTGATACCTAACTGCTGTAGGCTTTCATTAATATCATAATGCGGCGGGGCATTTTTGGTGGTATCGTTCTTGATCGTTATGAAAAGTCCTCCACATTCAGCACATGTTCGCAGGTCATATCCCGTTATAATCCCTTGACTTTGATAATGGCTGACACTACTTTTTTTACAGGATATAAATATTAATCCGAGGCAAAGGATAGTAATAGCTGGTTTCATTTTATCTTTATTGCAATTACGACCAAATATGCACTAATGCTACAAAAATCAATAAATAAATTCAACTGAGACACTCCCCAAAAGTGCAACAAATCGTCTAAACTGACGAAGACCCAATACTATGTATAAAACAGCCCTCTCAGCTGGTTTCTATCTGCAAAACGTAATTGCCCGGTGAGGAATAGCAAACAAACGCAGATCAAAATTGAGGATATAATTCTAACAGCAATATTTACCGGCAGCATCCGGGTTAAAAAGCCGCTGCCTATGGCGCATAAGGTGCATATCAGCAGTGTAAAGAACACGCCTTTTAATTGGCTTACCGTATTTTTTGACAGGAAGAATAGTGTTTGTGCCAGGCAGGCAGCAAAGAAGGCAGTTGCAGCTCCCTCGTTACCAAATAAAGGGATCAATACTAAATTTGCGCCAACGTTTACTATAAGCGTTATAATAAAGGCATGCAATATCAGCTTTAACTGCCCTTTGGCAAATTGTATCGTCCACAAAAAATTATTGAGATACAATAGCGGGATACATAACGAAAGTATAAAGACCGTTGTAATGTTAACGGTGCCATATTTGCCGTGTGTGAGCCAGTTGACCACCGGCTCCCAGCTCATGTTTAGCAGCAGAGCGGTAAGCGCGGCTATGATAAGTTCGGCGCGTATCAGGAATTTCAGATGGCTGCCGTCGGCACTATCATTCTTAAAATGACGGGTAAATTGCGGTATCAGCAGCGGTGCTATGGCAAGCAATGGCAGGGTTGATATTTCGAATACTTTATAGGCAAAGCTGTACTCGGCAAGTTTAACATCTGATACCATGAAGCCAATGAACAACCAATCGAACCGGGCAAGGGCTGATGTGATGAGTACCACGCCCAGTTGGGGTAACGCTTCGCGAATTAAAGAACGATAACCCGACCGTTCGAATTTTAGCTTAACAGGATAGCCGGTGTTTTTGTAGAAAAGGATGATGGTAAAAATAAATTCCAATGTATCGCCCGCTATAAATGTGATGATGATGGTGTTGAGGGTGAGCGCATGCCAAAGCATCAGCCCTAAAAGTCCGAATGCGCGCAGGACATTGGAAACGACCGACATTTTTGCCAGCAGGGTAAATTTCTCCAATCCATTGCTTACCTGTTTAAAGGGCATGGAAAAGAATATCATGAGCTTACCCGCGCCTATCCAGAGTATAAGGTTGTAATTGGGCGATGTATGAAATATGGCGTAGCCAAATAATAACAGCCCATAAAATATAAACCCGGTTATTATAACGTGGCTGATATATAACCAAGTTACCTGCTGCACGTCATCGCCCTGGGCTACTTTTTTTACGGTTAGTTGGTCGATGCCAAAGGATAATATATTGAATACCGACAGCAGTACGGCCAGCGCCAAATTGATCTGCCCGAAGGCGGGTTTATCAAGCCCGAGTGATAGGATATAAAATATTACAGCCCCAAAAAACTGATTGATAACCAACTGCAATGTATTGGCCGACAGGTTTTGGAGCAATTTTATCCTCATTAAATAAAAGCTAATATTCTACCGAAAAGTTTTCTTTTGCAAAATGCTCTTTATTGGTATAGCCCGTTTGTTGGCTTAAAAAATGATATTTGAGCCAGGTATGCTCGGCCATCATTTTTGCTACCATCCAGCCCCGCTTGCCATCCAATATGCCCAATAAAAAAATATAGCCCTTTACAAAATGAAATACAGGTGCAATATATAACTTAATGAGCGTTGGTTTTTTGCCCTCGTTTAAATATTTGCGGGCATTGAGGCGCGCGTATTGCACAATTTTCGCCTTGTACTGTACAGGGTCCTTAACAGAATAGTGGTGTATATGGCCGCCCAGTTTTTGAACAATGGTATTAGCCGGCCTGTTCAATGTTTCATGTACTATGGCGTCCGTCCATTGGGTATGCGTGCGGTTAAACAGACGAATATGATGATCGCGGCCCCAACTGCCGAAGCGTACAGGCTTTTGTCCGTAATAAGCCTTGAAACGTATATCATAAACCGTATTTATATTAGCTGTTTCCAGTTTTTTTATGGAAGCGATGAGTGGTTCATCGGGTATTTCATCGGCATCAAGGCTAAGTACCCAGTTGTTGCGGGCAAGCGCTATGCCTTTATTTTTGTTGGCGCCATAACCGTCCCATTTTTCGTGATAAACCCGGCAACCTGCGGCAAGCGCAATTTGTGTAGTGCCATCGGTGCTGCCATTGTCAATTACAATAACGTCATCGCTTATTTGCTTTGCCGCGGCAACACAGCGGCCAATTGTAGCAGCTTCATCTTTGGTTATAATTACAACGGAAACAGTCATCCCCAGCTATTTTTGCAACAGGCACGTTTAGCATGCCTGTATTAAATAAATCGCTGTTTAAGGGGTAAAGGTTGCCTGAGCGTAGAGATTTTGAGATTTTGAAAAATAAGCTATATAAAAGCTGAAAGCTAAAATAGTGACCTCGCCTGTTTTTTGTACTCACAAACCATTGAATTGCAGTCGCAGGTAGGTGCTTGTGAGGACACAAGCACCGGGTAAAAATACAGAAGCGTTGTAGAGACGCAATACTTGCGTCTCCCACGTGCAAATCCAAATTGCAAACAATCCTGTATAACCGGAGACGTAAAGGAGACGCAAGTATTGCGTCTCTACATCCATAAAAATCATTTTCAGGTAGCTGCTTAACTCTCGTCAATCACCAGCATACTCCAGCCTTTGCTACCGGCATTGCTCAGTTCTTTCTTTTTATGATCCATCAGCTTTTTTATACGGGTACTATAAGCCCAACAGGTGCTTTGGCGTATAGCTACTATCTCCGATAATTTGTGCGATGATATTTTCCCTTTGGTGGAGTACATCAGGAATATCATATAAAAAGCCTTGTTAATGGGGATGCGGGTATTTTGCAATATAGTGTAGGCAATAACCGACTCCTCATATCCGCATTTGGAGCAACGCCTGCTGTATGGCAGGTGACCGTTGCCATAATGGGTATTTCCGCATTTGCGGCAGGTGTAGCCTTTTTCCCATTTTAGGTCTGCCAGGAATTTAAAGCAGGTTTCCCTGTCGGGATAGATGCGGCTGAACTCTTCAAAATCAACCTGGGTGGACATTACCCTGTCATGCGTTACCTTTTCAATATTAGTATGCAGGGTGATGTTATCATTTTCGAGCAATACGTTTATCCTCGATATTTCCTCGGCCTGTTCTTTTAGCAGTATGTTAACTGATTTCAGCTCATCATTCTGCTCCTCAATAACCTGCGATTTTTCAACCAGTTCCTTTGTACGTTCACGCACCTGTTCTTCCAACTGGCGGTTCAGGTTATCCTTCAGCTCCTCATTTTGCTTCATTTGGCGGATGATGCGGCGCTGAGCATAATCTTTTTTCTTTTTGAGTATACGCACCTTTTCGCCTATGGCAAACGAGATGAACAACATTTCCATAATAAAGCAAAAGCTAAGGCTATAATGCGTAAGCGGCCCAAAAGGTAACCAGGGCACATCAAAGGCTATGAGCACTTTTAATATAAAGCCGATAAACAAAAAGCTGTACCCTATCACAAAGAACCTTGCGGGCCAGTAGCCTTTATTCAATATGTAATAGCCTGTATAACACGCTACCAGCAATGGAACAATTTCGATAATACGATAATTGAACCAGTTTTTGTTTACGGTTAAACAAAGTATAAAAAACACTGTACGCAAGCCTATAACCCACCATATCAATGTATTTAATTTAGGAGCCTTTACTTTTACGTACAGCAAACTGCGGGTGAACAATACGCCGAAAACGCTGGCAAAAAACAGGGCTATACCGTAAGCATACTGGTTCCATCCCGGCGAATGCGGCCACAGGTACTGATAAGCTATACCATCGGCACACATTTCATACAGCCCTATGTTTAAATTATACAGAATGTAGTACAGGTATTGTATTTGCCTTATGGCAAAAAACATCATGAGGTTGTACAGGCTGAATACCAGCAGCATACCATAAAAAATACCGAAGAAAAAGTATTCATCGAGCGCGTAATGCACAAACCAGCTCACTGAGCGCAATACCACAATTACGTTAACCGGCTGGTGCGATTTTATGCGGATGTAATAAATATGATCGCCATATAAGTTGCTGTTAATATTTAGGCTGAAGTTTTTATGCTGGAACAAACGGTCGGCAAAAGGAAGGTTGCTGCCCATGTGCGTAAGGGTATAGGTATTATCGGTACCCGGCGAATAAACCTCAATATCATCGGTGGTTTGGTCGAAAAATTCCAGCAGCCAATTATTCCTGGTAGCCTTATCGTGGTTTATGCGTATGCGATACCAATAGTTAGTGTTTAAGTCGGTTACTTTTGGTGTAAAAATACGACTGGGGGAAAACCTTGCGGCAATTGCCGGATTATTTTTTATTTGGTCGAAGGTGAGTTTTCCACCGGGGTCTTCCAGCTGCTCTATCTCATTGTAAGAGAAATAATGCTGGGTAATAGTATCGGCCAGGGTAACTGTTTTTTGCGCGTAAACGCATCGCCCCGCACACAAAAAAACTAATACATTAATAAATAATACCCTTAGTAAATATTTAATCATATTTCTAATCGCCTATAAAATTCAGTCCCGCCTATATTTATTAAGGGGTTTATAATTGGTTTTGCAGATACACAATTATACAAAAAAATCAAATACTATTTACCCGCCGTTAAACCCAGCGCTTCAATATAGCCTTTATTTGGTGTGCAATTTTCAAACTTGCAGTTCTCAAGCACGCCGTTTAAAGCCTGTCTTATCTCATTACGGTTAGCGGGAGCGGCATCACGAATATCTTTAAAACCCATGCGATCCTTATCGGCATATTCAACTATTTTATCAAATCCGGCAGGTACTTTAAAGGTGATTATGCCACGCGTATTATCCATTTTTTTATAGGGCCAGTAATGCCAGCCTATGTTATTTTTCTCTAACAATACCCTAAATTCCTTCACCCAGTTATCATCGTTCTCACCTGTTTCGCCGCAGTAAATTGGCACGTTATACTTATCCCGGTAATCCAGGTATTCCTGTATCACATCCTGCGTGGTATGCGTCCAGTATTTATGGAAAGTGTAGATAGTTTTGCTGTCGAACGGCTTCCCGAACATCATCATTTTACTGTCCCATTGCGCGCCGCCCAATATCATGATGTGGTTTTTATCAACTTTGCGCACCGCTGCTACCAGCTTTTTATAAAAAGGCACCAGGTAATGGTTAAGGCTATCAGCATTAAAATAATGCGCCATAGGTTCGTTCAGCAGATCATACCCCATTACGGCCGATTCATTTTTGTAATGGCTGGCAATCCTTGTCCATATCTGCATGGTTTGTTGCTGAGCCTCGGGGCTAAGGAATAAGAACGGGTAACCATAGCCATCATCAATATTGTCCCCGGTTTGGCCTGCAGGCGCGCAGTGCATATCTAAAACCACGTATATCCCCTCCTGCTTACACCAGCCTATTACCTTATCCAGCAATTCAAAACCACGGTTGGGGTTATTTTCGCCCAGGTAATCCTCGTAAGTAAAAAGTTTATAATTAAAAGGAATGCGGATAGAATTCATCCCGGTGGTTTTCAGGTAATGAATATCGGCCCGAGTAATATAATTGTTGAGGTACTTTTTCCAGAATGCCTTGGTTTCTTCCGGGCCTATCAATTCCATCAAAGCCTCGTTTATCAACTTTGGCGAATTTATCTTGGTATCGCCTTTATGTAAAAACATATAGCCTTCGGGTATAAGCCAGTTGCCTAAATTAGTGCCACGCATTAAAAAGGGCTTATTATCGGGTCCTATAACTTCTTTACCACGTAACGTTATAAAGCCTGGCTGGGCATTGACTGCAAACGATGTAATAACTGGTATTAGAACGGTTAACGCAAGCAGGTATTTTTTAATAATGATATTCATGGTTTAAACAGGCTAAATATTACAAATTGTCCTTATTCTATTTTGATGTTAACTTGTTAGATGCTTTTAAATAGTTAATTACTTTTTGCGAAGCATCAGTATATATGGCTATGTGATGGGTACGTACAAGGTAGGGAACTTCTTTCCCTTTTCCGGCAGTTTCAACAGTAATTACGTTTGACGACCGCGCAGGCATGTGGCAATCAATACAATTATTTTTTATTGCCGCGCCTAATGACGATGCCATTGGGCAAAAGTTATGATTAACGGTATTGTGGCAGGTCATACATTTTTGCGAGAATAAAGCCACGTTGCCCCTATCGTTCTTATGCACATTATGGCAGGTAGCACAATCCATTTTACTGTTTATAAAGCATTTGCTGCTGGCGAGCAACTGGGCCTGGTTGCCATGCACATCCAGTTTTGTTGAATCGACAGCTTCGGGAAACAGGGGCATTTCAACAAAATGAGAAAGTGTATCGCCCGGCTGAAAATCAAATACGGTATGCAATATGCGGTGTTTATTACCTGAATGGCATACAGCGCACATATCTACCCGCTGCGCACGCGATAAGGAGAGATAGGTGGTTACATACTTTGGATTTTTCTCGTTCGGGTAGTCTGTATGGTAATTAACATGGTTAGCCAGCGGGCCGTGGCAGCGTTCGCAATCAATACCTAATATAACCGAGCTTTTATCAAACGACTCGGTTTGGCTTAGGCTTTGATTTGCCATCGGCAGATCTTTAATGTACGAAGCATGACACTCAAAACAGCGCCTGCCTATTACCCTGCCATAATCGGCATAGGTTGAATCAAAGCCGGGGCTGTTTGTCCAGCCTAATGTTTTGAAGTATGATAATGGCAACTGGAACGTTTGGCTACCTTTCCAGTACAAGTAGCTTTCGGCTTTTACACCACCAAAGGTAATATCAAAGCGTTGGGCGGCTATCTCTTTTCCTTTAACATACGCAACCTGGTATAAGCCATCTTTGCGCTGCTCCATGACAACTTTTTCGTCTTTGCTAAAGTGGTATTCGTTTTTTCCATGATCAAAACTACCGCCTATGCTATGAATATCGGCAAGGCGCGTGGTTGAAAAATGGGCGGTATGCAGGTAATTATCGTAAACATCCCTATGGCATTTTATACAGGTTGATGAACCCGCAAAAGCATCGCCGCGCGGATCGGGCTTATCTTTTATGGTAAGGCATTGCGAAAAAATAACTACCAGCGGGGCAATAAAAATCAAAGTCAAAAATAATTTCCTATTACTTTTCATTATCGCTTTACAAATAGCTGTTTATAACCGGTACAGGGCTGCATTGGCGCACAGCCGTTTTTATTTAACTATAAGCGTGGTTATTGAATGCGGCAAACTGGTTGTATTTGCGGCCATGCCTTTTATCCACAAATTATAAGGCAATTTCTCATCGGTTAAATTTAATACAATAACTACTAATTTATTGTCTTTATTCATAAAAGCTGTAGTTAATAACTGGTCGCGGTTTGATGAGCTGATAATGCGTTTTGCGCCTGGCCCTATGAACTTTGAAAAATGGCCTATGTAATAATACGAATTCATATAAGTAAGTTCGCCGGTTTTAGTATTGGCATGTATGGGGGCAAAACAATAATTGCCTGCATGGTTGGGGCCGCCATTCTCGTCTAAAAGCACGTTCCAGTCGGTCCATCCTACTACGCCATTATTAAAATCATTCACCATCGACTTGCCATATATTTCGCCATATTTCCAGTCGTTTATTTTGTTGGCATCATAAATGTCGCTGCAGCCTTCAGTAAATAACAGGTTTTTATTGGGAAAGGCCTGGTTAACCAGTTTCACGTTATCAAACACATCGCGCACATACCAATGAAAGCCTGTGCCCCAAACATATTTGGCGGCTTCCGGGTCTTCATATATTGTACTCGCCCGCTGGTATATCAGGTCGCGATTATGATCCCATATGATCAGTTTCTTATCGGCCATGCCACTTTTGTGCAATGTTGGGCCTAAATAGTTCTTAATGAAATCGCGTTCATCTTCGGCAGTATAAATGCACGACTCCCATTTTTGATTAGCCATCGGTTCATTTTGTACCGAAAGGCCCCAAATGGGTATGCCTTGTTTTTCATAAGCCCTGATAAACTTTATGTAGAAATTGGCCCATGCCTGGTCATACTCCGGCTTTAATTTGCCGCCGTGCAGCATGTCGTTATTGGTTTTCATCCATGCGGGAGGGCTCCATGGGGTTGCAAACAGGGTTAGCTTACCACCTGCAGCTGCAATTACCTGTTTTATAAATGGGATGCGGTATTTAAGATCGTGACTGATATTGAATGTTTTGAGGGAAACATCGTTATCGGCTATATAGCTGTATGTATCGCTTGAAAAATCGCAGCTTTGAATATGTGTGCGGCCAATTGTATAGCCTATGCCTGTTTTGGTATTGTAATAGGCGTTCAGTACTTCCTGCTGCTTTTGTACCGGCAATTTGTAGAATGTTTCAGCCGATGCATCGGTAAGCGCACCGCCTATGCCTAAAAAGGATTGAAAGGTTTTTGATGGGTCGACAAAAATGCAGGCTTCGGTTTCAACGGGCTGTTTATGCTCCTTAAATTCCAGCGTCGCGGTTTTTGTTATACGATAGTTGGTATTTTCGGCAGTTGTATAAACCGATACCGATTTACTTTTTGCCTCATATTTAGCATGGTGTATAGGTGTTTTAATGCTGCCCGCCTGTGACATGCCCGCACAAGCGCTTAGTAACATTAGTAATAACGATCTTTTCATTTATTAAATTCTATTTAGGTTGAAATCAATATTTTAATTATAAAGTTGCCTTGCCATTTA
>Ga0206994_1099_pt1 | contig 16338 bp, 13 predicted proteins | sample Alteio_BWMinCont_4_FD_153485 | JGI IMG/M metagenome (GOLD analysis project Ga0206994, IMG submission 153485) | Enriched cells from forest soil in Barre Woods Harvard Forest LTER site, Petersham, Massachusetts, United States -... | ecosystem: Environmental > Terrestrial > Soil > Temperate forest >...
GTAATCGGAAGCCAGCGCAACAAAAGGTTCATCAATTTTATATAACCTGATTTGGGCAAGTATTTCTTCAAACCGGTCTAAGCTCTTAGCGACTTCGGCAAACAATCTCAAGCCAGTTACGCATTCGTCAAAGGAGAGCAAAATATAATGGTTCATCTGCTAAATACAACCAGTTGTTAAAAAAAACGGGCTATTGACGGAACCATTATAGCTAAAGGCTTAACGTATGCTGAGTGGTCCCAAAAAGGTCGGTTGAATGGTCGTTTTAAACATCTCAAAAATCCTTTTTATGTAAGGGACTTTCAAGAATTACAAACACCGGGGGCTTATAAAGCTGCACCTTTGCTCAACCATAAAACCAGTAAACAAAACGAAGATGTCATCAAGCGTTTAAAAATTATTTTGGAGCAAGGTGATTATACTGATTCGCGGGAAAAATTACTTGAAGCTGGTTTAGAGTCTGATAAGAGAAATTATAACGTACTACGGGCTGAGGGCCAAAGTCCTACAGTGTTGACCATCCCGGATGATTATATCCATTTTGCAAACCCGAGGGCTTTAACCGTGCGGGAGATGGCGAGGCTACAATCTTTCGATGACTCGTTTGTTTTCCAAGGTAAACGTTCAACAGGTGGAAATAAGCGTAAATTAGAAGTGCCGCAATATACGTTAGTAGGAAACGCTGTACCCCCACTGATGGCAAGAGCGGTGGCTACAGAATTATTAGAAAAACTAAAATAATCACGATGAGTTTAAAGATCCTTGGCTACACAAAAGATTGCCGAACTAATACGCCCGTAGTTTATGCGGAAATCCTCATGAATGAATATTTAGATTTCGTGGGAACGGATTTTGATCGTTTCGAGATTCAAAGGAAACGGGTAGATCCAAAAAAATATACACGTTTAAAGGAAGATATAGTTAAGGGAGCATTATTACCAGGTATAACACTGGCCATTGATCCCGGGAAAGTAGAAAACTTTGAAAATGCGATCAGTAAAAAAGATAGTGAGGGTCTAATTAGCTTATTAAAAGCTTCGAAAGATATTTATATTCTTGACGGGCTGCAACGGAGTTATATTATTAAAGATTTAGCCGAAAAAGATGGTGTAACTTTTAAAGATGAGCAAAAAATACTATTAGAGATCTGGTTCGAAAAAAAAATTGATCACCTTGTATACCGACTTATCGTCTTGAACTCGGGGCAGAAGCCCATGTCGATGCGACACCAGGTGGAATTGCTTTTCATGACCATGAAAAAGGAAATCGAGAAGGAAATTCCCGGTTTAGAAATCTATCTAGAAAAAGATGAAACTATACGTAGCCGGTCAAAGAAGTTCTCTTTTGACAGGATAGTTAATGGTTATTATGCTTTTTTAACGAAAAGCCCGGAGGTCGAAAGAGATAACCTTGTTGTAAAAAAAATGAATGAAGACGAGGTTTTATCTTCAAAAGAAGATGAGCTTAACGAATCTTTCAATTTATTTATCAAGTATCTACGAATCTTTAGCGACATTGACGTAGAATATTACAAAATCTATGGTGCCCACCAAGAATTAAGCCCTTTTAAAAATTGGCTTGCGGAAGAAAATACGATCAAAGGTTTTTTTGCAGCCATAGGTAAATTTGCTTCTGATGAGAAACGAATTGAACGGATTGATGGCGCACTCCAAAAATTATTGGAAAAAATGATTGCTCGTACAGATCCAGATCCGTTCAGTTTAACAGAGTTTCGGCAAATCAGGAATGGTATTGATGCCAAAAAAGTTAATGTCGGGTTCGGAACACGTAAGCTTATTATGGATGGCTTTAGGGAGTTCTTTATTGAAGAGGGCGAAACAAGCTTTGCTGATTGTTGGAAATCAAGCGCTAGTTAAACAGTATGTTATTGCAGGAAATCTTAAACCTTCGCAATGATCCGGGTTTGCCGGGACCTATTACTGACGCATACCAGTATGACACGCATTTGGTTATCAATAAGAAAATTTCGCTTCCAGTACACCGTGTATCGAACTCTTATGATAAAAACAGCCCTATTGCAATTACCTTGAACGGCATTGTCATAGGATATTTGATTTTCCCCACAGTAAAAGGAGCCATCGAAATTGGCAGGCTAACAGACTATGAACTGGTTTCGTACTTATCTATTGCAGATGAAACACACTATTTTAGTGGCGACCCAATTATATTTGAAACTGATTTCTTAGTAATAGAGGAAGAATTCCTGATAGATTATATTGAAGACTTCAAAGAGACGTCACCGTTATGGGGAGGTTTCTCTCATGAGCTATCGGCAGGCATGCCAACAATCCGCTATAAAAAGGTCATTACTGCTTTAGAAATAGGTTACAAACTCAAACCACTTGATCAATATTCCTATGAAAGTATTATCCGTGCAATTGAGCAACCGTATGCTTTTGAGCGTTACTTGAAACTTTATCACCTGTTGGAGTTACAGTTCGATTTTTTCGTTATTAACCAGATAAAAAATCTTGTTATACCAAGAGATTCTAATTTGATTGGCAGCATCCTTAATGATTATTCAGACAGGGAAATGCTCAGGTTAACGGACATAATGGAATCATTCTGTAAAGATATGCCGGCATTGGAAAGCAAAATGGCCTTGGTTACAAGTTTCCCAGTGATAGCAAAGGAAATGTTTATCACGTTTGGGAAGTCCGCTAACGCCTTTCATTTAGTAGACGAGAATATTTTCCAGGCTGTTTTAGCAGCTGGATCATTCGATGATACAACTTTTAGAAGGCTCAAAGTCCCAGCGAATAACAATCATTCAAAGCTTATCGTTAACATTTGCGCTTATTGGATTTACCGGATCAGGTGTAGTATTGCGCATAACAAGATCGGTGAATACCTGCTATCGTCGAGTGATGAAAATTTTATAGTTGAATTTGGTGAGCCATTGCTACGAGAAGTCCTGCTGCAATTATTTAATGCGAATCCTTAACTATAATTCTATCAATTCTTTAAACAGCTGCCTTTTATGCGAAGGCTTTACCCGGAAACCTGGCCCATGGTTGCGAACCCCTTTGCCTGTTTCTAGTGTCCTTGCCTTCCAATCATAAATGATTTTATCAATTTTAATTAATGTGATGAACTCAGCGAAAAGCGGCCGGCTGGTTAATTCGAAGGTCGTAAATTTATATTGGTATTCACCGGCTTCTACCCGGTGATCCGCACCAACCCACAGCGTGGACGGGTGTTTCGAATATAACTGCTGTTTAATAGTATCATAATACCAGGCACAAACATCATCAGTTAAACCACCCTTGCTGAAATTTTGATAAAGCACAGCTTTTTGATCATCTGGCAACAAGTATAAGCCCTGCGAATTCGGTGTAGATTTAATATCATTGTATAGGCGTTTAACATTGTCTCCGACATTAACGTAACCAAACTTATCCACGATGTCGTAAACTGATTTGTAATTACTGATATCCCAATCAGGTACCCGCCCGAAAAGGGTATCCATCGTTCCTGCTTTGTCGCGTTTTGATTTTAGCTCAATCTTACCAAGAAAATCAGGTGTTTTTAGGTTATTAACGGGTACACCTAAAAATTTCTCCAGTGTTTCACCGGCATCTTTTGGGGCTGTGCTAAAAGGCGACACACTAGTTATCCAACCGGCGCTTTTCACTAAAACTAGTTTTTCTTTGAGCTGCTCCAAAGCTTTTTCAGCTTCTGGATCACTGAAGATTTGCGGCAACAAATTTTGAAAATCCTCTTCCTTGGTGAGCGGGATGGCAACCAGGTCTTGGCCAATTGTTGTAAAATAAATAAGCGTGTCAACCGGGGCTAGGTCTTTAAAACCATAAATCCAAAAACGCGGATCACCCTTCTTCGTTTGTGGTCTATAGTAACTGGCTTTAGTTTCATGGATATCTTTTCGCAAAACTAAAGCGTGCGAGTAAAGTTTTTCACCGCCTTGATCCACTTTATCATAATCCACGATATCGCTGGTCAGTAATATATCCCTGATTTGTGCTGAAGCATCGATGATTGACTTATCCAGCATAGTTTCTGTCATCCGAATCAGGGCAAACTCGTAATTATTATACTTGTTAATTTCCTCAACAAGATGAGCTTCTTCAGGTGTCGGTTGGAATAACGGGTTCATTTGCCAGGTAATAGGTGCATTTAGCCCTAAAGATACAAGAATTGCATTTAGGTTTTCTTGCTTGGCAAATTAACGCGGCAAAGTCGAGTATGGCCCAATTAATTTTCTTTGCATTTATATGGTTAACTACTTGGTAAGCCAATTGTTGTAAATATGGGTCATACCGGATATCGGCAAGTTTTCGCTCACCAAAAAATCGCTCAAAAACCCGGGCCATGTTGACATCCATTAACGGGCTTGGTTTATGAAAAATAACAAGTTCGACAGCATTAGCTATGTATTGACCCATAAACGGGATAGTTTCCAATTCAGTTCTATCAGTTGGCAGCTTGCCTTTTCTTTTCACCATTTCTATCGCCAACGACTGTAAACGCTTTGCCCGTTGCGTATACAAACCTACTGGTCTTAAAAATTCTTCAATATCATTTCGATCTGCTTTTGCAATTATATCCCAGCTTGGAAACCGGGCAATAAAAGAAGGGTAAAATTTCGCAATGGTTTCAGCTTTTGTGCGCTGCAACAATACTTCAGCTATAATGTACTGGTAGTTGCTGAGGTTATGTTTACGCCAATAAAAGTCTCGCCCATCTTTATTATACCATTTTAAAATGTGTTTTTGAAAAAAAATGATTTTATCGGGATCAACCTGGCTCATGGATAGTTAACAAGAAGCTCACTGATTTGTTAAATCCTGAAATAATCTAAATCTCCACCAGCTGTTAAAATGCTAGGTAACGCTTGCCTAATATCTGCCCGGAAATTTACTGTCGAACCGCCTGCATAGTTATTGGAAAAAATTTCTTTTATTGATCGGGCAATGTTTGAACTTGTTGGTTTGCCCCAATAATTTCCACCTGATAAATTTGTTACCCTTTTAACTGCCACACCTGTATGTTTGTATTCACTAGAATTAGTAGGTACTGTTACGAAAGAGTAAGTAAATTTCTTGGCCTGGTGTAGATTAAATGTATTCCTGCCTATAGTAATATTCCGTCCTATAAAACCATTTGCAGAATAAATCATATCCCACAGCATAGGAATTTGTGCATTATCGTTCCAGTTTGTTTTGCATTGCACAATTCCAATTTCATATTCATCAAAATCCCGCTCGGCTAAGTAATTAGCTATCGGCTTATTTAACTTGTAGTTTTTTAAAAAATCAGTCGACCTACCATTTAACTGCACAGATAATTGGTGAACATCTATTGCGTAATCTGCTGCATCCGGGAAAATAATAATGGTAATATCAGACTCTGTATTACAAGCAAAATTACCATAATTAATAGTTATTGCATCCTGTATAGGCTCTGGAACTAAACTCATTGTTTTCATAGCAACGCAGCGACTACCAACCATACAAAGATTAAGATACCAACATACAAGTGATTCCCATGCAGTACCACCTGCCGAAAGTTCATCCTGTCCTCTTCCTCCCGCACCTGTAGTTTTGAATACTGCCGACAAATGATCACCAAGATTAAGAATATCGATCTCTGTGGGATTAGAACCTAATATTTGTCGAATTTTTGGCTGCCATGTCGGCCACACCTTGGTGAAGGTATTTGTTGAAAAGAGATTTTCAATGGACATTTTTCTATAAAAACCAGGTATCGTGTTGTGCATTTTAATGTTATGTATAACAAATATATGTTTTAAAAAATTAGTAGGTAGGCCTGCAATAATGTTGCTGATCGAGATATGGATATTGAGAGTATACTATAAGTAAAAATTTCTATTAGCTAATACCGCGGTAGCATAAACACATTTCTTACTGCCGCAATTTTGTCGCCGGCAATCGAGTGGTGACAGGTATGAGCAGCAGGATACAAATATTAAAACATGGGAGTCTTTTTAGCGGGATAGGCGGATTTGATCTTGCCGCTGAATGGATGGGGTGGGACAATGTATTTCATTGTGAATTCAACCCATTTTGTCAAAGAGTCCTTAAACACTATTTCCCAAAAGCAATTAGTTATGAAGACATCAGGAAGACGGATTTCACTATCCACAAAGCGAGCATCGACATCCTTACCGGTGGATTCCCCTGCCAACCTTATAGCCTCGCCGGCAAACGACTTGGAAAAGAAGATGAGCGACACCTCTGGCCAAGCATGCTTAGAGCAATTCGGGAGATCAGGCCACGCTGGGTTGTGGCAGAAAATGTTCTCGGCCTTGTTAGTTGGGATGACGGGGTGGTCTTCGAGGAGGTGCAATCTGACCTGGAAACTGAAGGCTACCAGGTTCAGCCGTTCGTACTTCCAGCTGCAGGCGTCGACGCCCCGCACCGCCGGGAAAGGATCTGGTTTATTGCCTACCGTGGTAGCATCGGACGGAACGAGAAGCGGGGAAATAGTAACGGGGAGATCAAAAACGCGGCCCTCCGGGATGACTTATTCATCAGCCTTGAGCGACCTGGCGAAATCGGGGCTGCTCCCGACACCAACCACCGGGAGCAATCGCAACAGCAGGAACGCGATCCAAAAGATCGGCAATGCCCATCAGGATCACGGCGTATCCTTGGGCCTGGCACAGGTGATGGAAATATCAACCGGGATACTACCGAAGGAGTTCGACAGCTGGGAACAGGTACCTGCTTTCTACATGAGGCTGCTCCCTACGCCCGTAGCATCGGATGCCACAACAGGGGCAATAATAGGCAAGAACGACCGGTTCAAAATGACGAAAGGACTACCAAGAAAAATAAATCAGAACGGGAAAGACGGGAGCCTGGGATTAGCGAGGCTGGCTCATTTCCTGCCAACACCGACAGCACAAGATTTCAAGAGAAGAGGGTCGAACAGCAAGCAGCAGGGTTTGAGCAATACGGAGAACTGGATAGATTTTTTGCCGACCCTGGCTGCTGCGAACGATACCAAGGGCGGCGCCCGGTCCGACCCAATAAAGCAGGACGGAACGTTTGCCAATGCGATACCTGTTGCTTCAAGAACGCGTGGCAACACTTCCCAACTCAATCCCCTGTTTGTAATGGAAATGATGGGCTTTCCATGCGACTGGACAGTATTACCTTTTCAAAGTGGCGCACCGAAAGCATAAAAGCTGGGGGCAATGCTATCGTACCGCAAGTCGCCCTGCAAATATTTAGAGCAATAAACGAAATGATAATCACCTCTAATAAATAGGCTATGAAAATCCAATTAAAGAACATTCATTTTAGCGAACAGTTAAGCCAGGAAACCAATGCTTTTTCAGCGAACCTTTACATTAATGATATTAAAGCTGGTGCGGCTTCGAATCATGGATACGGTGGCGCAACAGGTTATTTACCTTTTGACGACGAGGGTATGAAACTGATCCAGGAGGCTGAAACTCATTGTAAGTCGCTGCCACCTGGAACGTTTACTGTAGACGGGAAAGACTACACCATTGATATGAGCCTGGAGCATTATATCGACAATTTACTTAACGATCACCTACGACAGAAAGACCTGCAGCAGTTCAGGAAGAAGGTTGAACGTGCTGGCGAACGATCGATAGTGATTGGTGTACCCGACCAATCTTTTAAAACGCTGGGATTAAAGTTTCCGGTCAATATGCTGCTCATTCATCCCAAGGGACCGGACATATTAAAAGACATACTCATCAAACGGATCGTGCCTAATCTTAAAGAAGGTGAACAGATTATGAATACTAATATCCCTGGAAAAATATTACAAAGTGCGGGAATGAACGCAACGCAATATGTCACTCCTTCCGAAACAAAACCTATTAAGAAAGCGAACCAAAAAAGAAAAGGCCACGGCCTCTAATACAAGGGTGGCATCCGGTTAAAGAAACCAATGACCAGTTGGCGTGTGCAAGGACACCTTTTTTGCGTGTCCGGCAAGATGTAGGTTTGTCGACAAACCCATCTTGCCTGCGCCCGTGGCATAGGAAGGAAAACCCTCCGGAGTCGGGTTTTCTGTGACATTAACCAATAAAAGTAATTGTATGGGCAAGGGAAAAAGTGCAGAAGATAAACGGTTAGCCTACCGGATACATACCCGGCTTACACAGGAAAAATACGATGAGCTATCAGCGATAATGAAACAAAGCCGGGGCATTCATTCCCTCAGTGAGTTATTGCGTTCTATCCTGGACAATAAAAAAATTGTGATTCAGACCTATGATACAACTATGGATAAGATCATGGTGGAACTGGCCGGGATCAGAAAAGAATTACTCGCCATTGGTATTAATATCAATCAGGCGACACGTACACTTCACCAGGCTTACCTAAGCGAAGAACAGCTTTTACAAGCCAAAGAGATTCTGAAAGATTTCCGGCAGGCCAATCTTAAGATAATTGAACTATTTGCTGTGATCGATAACCTTTCCAAAAGATGGTTGCCAAAATAGTCAACGGAAAAAACATCAGGAGTGTTCTGAATTATAATGAGAATAAGGTAGAAGCTGCAGAAGCATCATTGCTTATAGCCGCAGGATTTCCGCGCGACCCTGAGCAGCTTTCTTTTAAAAATAAACTGGAAAGGTTTGAAATGCTGATCCGGCAAAATGAAAAAACAAAGACCAATACTATGCACATCATGCTTAACTTTTCGAGGCAGGATAAATTGGATGATGAACTGCTGAAAAGTATTGCACTAAACTATATGGACGGAATAGGTTTCGGTAATCAGCCTTTCTTAGTCTACCAGCATTTTGATGCGGCGCATCCGCATTTGCATATCGCCACAGTGAATATTGCCGATGGAGGTGAGCGCATCGAAACACATAATATCGGCAGGAATCAGTCAGAGAAAGCGCGAAAGAAATTGGAGATCCAATATGGATTGATCAGAGCCGAAGACCAGGTTAAAGAAACCGCTTTTATGCTCCAGCCGGTCAACCTGGAGAAAGTTATCTATGGCAAGTCGCCAACCAAAGCAGCTATTTCTGCCATTGTCCGGGAAGTCGTTGATACTTATAAATTCACTTCTCTACCGGAATTGAATGCCGCATTGCGCCAGTTCAATGTTAGAGCGTCTCGCGGCGCGGAAGGAACCATGATGCACGAAAAGGGTGGCCTCGTATATAATATATTAAACGAACAGGGTGAGCCTGTCGGCATACCAATTAAAGCGAGTTCCATTTACAGCAGTCCGACCTTAAAGAACCTGGAAAAAAGATATGCGCCGAATGATACCATCCGCAGACCCTATGGCCAGCGCCTGAAACATTTATTGGATAAAGCAATTGCCACATCCAGAGATACCACAGAACTGAAAGCCCAATTGCAGAAGCAGGGCATCCGTATCCTGTTCCGCGAAAACGTGCAGGGGAATGTTTATGGTGTCACCTTTATCGATAATGCCACGAGGGTGGTTTTTAACGGATCTGATCTCGGCAAAGCGTACAGCGCCAGGGCATTCCTTCAACGTCTGCCGTCCAATACCCCAGTGCAAAAAGAACAAACGAAAATATTGTTACCTGGCGCAATTGTAAAATCAGAATCGCCGGCTCAGAAAAGTTACCCCGCCCATGACCAGCCCGTCATTGAAAGGATAATTGATATGCTATTATCATCACGGCATGAACCCCATGCGCCGGATCCCTTCCGCAGGAAAAAGAAAAAGAGGCTCCAGCCGGAGTAAAAGCATAAACCATAAAGCTGTGAAGAATGAATACCGGAGAGAACGCAGAAGCTTTAAGAAAGATAACCGACCTGATAAGGAAATGCAGCATTATCCTGCTATGCCTGCACTTTTATATTTACTGCTACACCGCATTTGAAATCTGGCATTTAACACAGCCGTTTGTTCAGCGGATTTTATTGAACCTTACGAAGACCGGTCTCTTCAAACATTTTTATATCTCCAAAGCAGCAGCCTTACTGCTACTGCTGATCTCGCTCGTAGGCTATCGGGGAAAGAAGGATGAGAAGTTAAAGCTTGCCATTGCGCTGAAGTATTTTATCAGCGGGGTACTGGTTTACCTATTCAGCTACCTCATGCTGGAAATAACTGCCTCGGCGCAACTCATCGCCATGCTTTATATGGCCGTTGCTACTATCGGTTATTTGCTCACGCTCAATGGCGGCGCTTTACTGTCCCGGCTGATTAAACAGCAATTAGCCGGCGACATCTTCAATCGGCTACAGGAAACATTTCCGCAGGAAGAACGGCTGCTGGAAAATGAATACTCCATCAACCTGCCTGCGCAATACAACCTCAAAGGCAAGATCAGGAAATCCTGGATCAATGTGATCAATCCATTTAGAGCGCTGCTGGTGTCGGGTACGCCTGGTGCCGGTAAATCATACTTCGTCATTCGACATGTGATCACGCAGCATATTAAAAAATGCTTTACCATGTTCATTTATGATTTCAAGTACGATGACCTTTCCATTATTGCCTACAACACCTTTCTAAAATACAAACACATTTACCCGGTTGAGCCAAAGTTTTATGTGATCAACTTCGATGATATTCACTGTCGCTGTAATCCGCTGTATCCGGAAAGCATGGAAGACATCACCGATGCTACAGAAAGCAGCCGGACAACCATGCTTGGTTTGAACCGCGAGTGGATAAAAAAGCAGGGTGACTTCTTTGTCGAATCTCCTATTAATTTTGTGACCAGCGTGATCTGGTTCCTGAAAAAATACAAGAACGGCATGTTTTGTACGCTGCCGCATGCCATTGAACTGATGCAGATGAATTACGAACAGCTATTCCCGGTGCTGAGAACAGAACCGGAAATAGAAGTGCTGATCAACCCTTTTGTCACAGCTTATGTCAACGGCGCCATGGAGCAGCTTGAAGGCCAGATCGCCAGCGCCAAGATCAGCATGGCCCGGCTTTCATCTCCGAAGCTTTACTACGTTTTAAGCGGCAATGATTTTACCCTGGACCTGAATAATCCGGATGCGCCTAAGATCATCTGCGCAGGAAATGACCCGCAAAAACAACAGGTCTACGGTGCGGTATTATCTTTATATATCTCGCGTATGATTAAGCTGGTCAACCGCAAAAGACAGGTTAAAAGCAGCCTGATATTTGACGAGTTTCCTACTATCTATTTTAATGCGATAGACAGCTTAATTGCTACGGCAAGGTCCAACAAAGTAGCTACTTGTCTTGGCGTGCAGGATTTCTCACAACTGCGAAAAGACTATGGCCGTGAGCAGGCGGATGTGATAGCCAATATCGTCGGCAACATTATCAGCGGCCAGGTGGTAGGTGATACCGCCAAGCAACTAAGCGAACGCTTTGGCAAGATCATGCAGGAGCGTGAAAGCTTATCTATCAACAGCCAGGATACATCTATCAGCCGTTCAAAACAACTGGAAGCTGCCATTCCGCCGTCCAGAATAGCGTCACTATCTTCCGGTGAATTTGTCGGTGCGGTTGCCGATGACCCGACCGAAAAAATAGAGTTAAAAACATTCCATTGCGAGATACTCAATGACCATGATGCCCTAAAGGCCGAAGAGGAATCTTATATCCCTATTCCGAAAGTTAGGGAAATCAGCCAGGCGGAGATCGATGAAAATTATATTCGCATTAAGCAGGAAGTGGTTGCTATCATCGACACGGAAATGGAACGGATTTATGATACACCCGAACTGGCGCACCTGCTGGTAGTACGGGAAGAGTGAAAAAACGAATTGCTGTCATTAAATGCAATATTAATGGCCCTTTTATTTCAGAATTTTGAAATCACGTTCCTGATTTTTTGATTTGATGGTAAATTCCAAATCAATATCCCGGCTTCTAATCCTGCCTATGCTGGTTACTACAGCCTGGTGTAAAGTATCATAAGCCTGATGGAAGTTAACGTTATCCGGAATAGTGATAATCAGTTTTTCATTTATTACGCAAACATGCTCCCGATAATCTTCCGGTAATTCCTGCTGTAAATAGATCAGCACTCTGTTCAAATACGCGGTATTCATTAGTTCAATATTAACTATTATCTAAAATTCCTGCCCTTATAAAACACTTCTTTTTTTGGCTTTTTATTGGCAGGCGTATTCCGTTCATTGGCTTCGGGCTTTGTCGTTTCATCGCCCCTCGCCAAACTCAATACAGGCAGGTCGGAATGATTCGCCGCCGTCAGCCCCCGCAACAAACCGCTCAAATTAAAACACCGTCGTACTACCAGGTGGATCACCTCGCCCTCAATCTGTACTTTGCCCTCCGCCATCAGCAACCGTGATTGGATGATCTCCTTGCGATAAGTATTAAACAGCTTTTCCCAAACCACCAGGTTTGCGTTCCCGCTTTCATCTTCCAAAGTCATAAACAGTACACCCTTAGCCGTACCCGGCCGCTGCCGTACAGTGATTAGTCCCGCAACCCTAACCGCGTCTCCGTCCTTTAGTTTTTTCATATCCGAAACAGGCACCACCCGCATCAATTCCAGCTTTTCCCTGACCAGCGCGACCGGGTGCTTTTTAAGCGACAACCCCGTCGAAGCATAATCCTGTACTACGTGTTCCCCCTGTGTCATCAGCGGTAAACTCACCTGTGCCTCCGCTTCCGGTTTCCCTTCAAATAAAGCCAGCGGCTTATCCGCCAGCGCCGACACCTGCCACAATGCCTGCCGCCGGTCAAGCCCCATCGAGCGGAACGCATCCGCATCCGCCAGCTTCTCCAAAGCAGCCAAAGCAACCGGGACAGCATCTACGCGCTTGTAAGCCGTAATCCTCCCTGCGATCAGTTCCGCCATATCTTCTTCGCGCAAGCCCTTTACATGCCGGAAGCCCAGGCGAACAAAGTAATACGAACCATCCTTTTCTTCCAGCGTATTATCCCAAAACGAATAATTCACATCCACCCCCAATACTTTCACCCCATGGTCACGTGCATCGATTACGATCTGCGCGGGTTGGTAAAAGCCCATTGGCTGACTGTTCAGCAAAGCCGCACAAAATACATCCGGATAATAACACTTCAGCCAGGAAGAAACATAAACGAGTAAAGCGAAAGAAGCCGCATGGCTCTCCGGGAAACCATAGCTACCAAAACCCTCTAATTGCTTAAATATCCGCGCCGCAAATTCCTCCTTATAACCCTTCGCCACCATGCCATCAATCAGCTTTTTACGGAAACTGCTCACCAGCCCCTTCGCCTTAAAAGTTGCCATGCTCCGCCGCAACTCATCTGCTTCGGCAGGCGTAAAACCCGCCGCCACAATCGCGATTTCCATTGCCTGTTCTTGAAATAAAGGCACCCCTAAAGTCCGCCCCAAGATTTCTTCCAACTCTTTGGATGGATACTCAACCGGATCGATACCATCCCGCCTGCGCAGGTAAGGATGTACCATGTCCCCCTGTATCGGCCCCGGCCGTACAATCGCCACTTCGATCACCAGGTCATAAAAACATTGGGGTCTTAATCTCGGCAGCATCGACATCTGTGCCCGGCTCTCGATCTGGAACACACCCACAGTATCGGCATGGCTGATCATCTCGTAAACCTTCGGATCATCCTGCGGAACATTGGCTAAGGTGAGATTTAACCCATAATGCTGCCTGGCCAAATCAAAAGCCTTGCGAATCATCGTCAGCATCCCCAAACCCAGCACGTCCACCTTCAAGATACCCAAAGCCTCCAGGTCATCCTTGTTCCATTCCAGCTGGGTGCGTTCTTCCATCCGTGCGTTCAGTACCGGGCAAAGATCAGATAGCAAACCATCGGTAATCACAAACCCGCCCGTGTGCTGCCCCAATTGCCTCGGGAAGCCCATCAGCAGCGTGGTCAGTTCCAAAACTTTATAGATCAGCGGGTCCGCAATATTCAAACCCTGTTCCCGCAGCCGCTTTTCATCAAAGCCCTCTTCGCTAAAATCCCATATGGTGGCGCCGATCCGCTTGATCGTATCTTCTGATAAGCCCATTGCCTTACCCACATCTCTTATCGCTCCCCGGTGACGTTCCTGCGTAACCGTTGCTACGATAGCCGCCCGTTCCCGCCCATAATCCGCGTAGATATACTGGATGATCTCTTCCCGCCGCTCATGCTCGAAGTCAACGTCGATGTCCGGCCACTCATCCCGCGCATCCGACATAAACCGCGAAAATAGCAGCCGCGATTTCATCGGGTCGACCGCAGTAATGGATAAACAATAACAAACAGTAGAATTAGCCGCTGAACCGCGCCCCTGGTATAAAATGCCTAATTCTTCAGCCTTACGGGTGTATTTATACACCCGCAGAAAATAGGGAGCCAGTTTCCGCTTCTCCAAAAACGCCAGTTCAAACAAGATTTGATCCCTAACTTTTTTGGGTATATGTTCACCATAACGGCCATGCGCGCCATCCCATGTAAATTTAGTCAGCCGTTCCATCGGGGATAAACCATCCACCCAGGCCTCCTCCGGCTCAATATATTTCAGCGTATCTAAAGAAAAATTACAGGCCGAAGCAATCGCCAATGCATTTTCAATGGCGTCCGGGTAAGCACGAAACAAGCGATGCAGTTCTTCCACCGGTTTCAAATATCGTTCCGCGTTCCCGTGCAATTTAAACCCTGCGTTATGGATCGTGCATTTTTCCCGGATACAGGTCAGCACATCCTGCAATTCCCTTCGTTCCGCCTGGTGGTAATGCACATCACCCGTGGCCACCATCGGCACACCCAAAGCTGCCAAACGGAAAAGCCGCTTGGCATCATCCCCGCTATATGAACGGATAGCGGCCACATAAAGCGATGGCCCAAACACCGTCTTATATTCCTCAACCGCTGCTTTAAAACCCATATCAAAATCAAACCCCGCACCCAGCGCATCAGGTGGTACGACAATGAATAGTATGCCGTCACAATACCCGTACACATCCGCCTTATATAAATGACATTCACCCTTTTCCGCACGTAAATTCCCCAAGGTCAGCAAAGCCGATAAACGTCCGTAAGCTTCCCGGTCAGTGGGGTAGGCTAAAAGGCTCGGCCCATCCAGCAGATCCAGCCTACAAGCCGGGATAAATTTAACCCCCAGTTTCTTTGCGACAATATACGCCCGCACGATACCCGCCAAACTGTTCCGGTCGGTTACCGCAAAAGCGGCATAACCCAAAGCAGCCGCTTGTTCAGCCATTTCCTCCGGGTGCGAACCGCCTCGCAGGAAGCTGAAATTTGAAGTCACCTGTAATTCTGCGTATTCCATCATTCAAACAGCTATGCAAAAAATCCATGTAAAAACCATTCCGGCGCATCATCAAAATGCCCTGATCTAAACAGCCAGTAACGCTGCCCCTCCGTATCCTCCACCGCGTAATAATCCCGGTGGTGTTTACCCTTATCCTGCCACCATTCACGTTCGATACGCTCCGGCCCGTCGGCCTTCGCTACCACATGCCGCCGCCCATTATAGGTAAACACCTTTGGCGGGTAATCTGGCAAAAGCGCCATCACGTCGATGGCTTCCGGCCTGGCTAACAACCGCACCGGCCTAAGCCTGTCCGTCCGCCAGGAAGTGGATGGCGCTTCAGATAAAGTCACAGCGGGCCTGATCGAACGTTCCGGCCAGTAATTTTCTGAGGGCAAATAACGCCGTATCCGTTCCGGCCCCACTTTCGTCGCTATCCTGTCCAGCAATTCCGCCAAAGCCGTATCTTCCAGCCCCGGCTTTCCCGCCCAAAGCTTCTCCTGTACCACGTCCACGTCCTCCACTTTCTGCGCCTCCAGTACAAACAGCTCGATCCCCAAAGCCGGCTCGATCTTCGATACCTGCAACTCAAACAGCTTACATAAATGAGAAACACTATGCGAACCCCGGGTTGTGCTGATCGCCACCGAAACCAGTTTCCCGTCCACCCGATAACACTTCAAAACCGCCTTACGCAAGCCCTTGCCCTCGCTTTGCAGCCGCAGGCAAAGGTTTTCCAATAATTTCTGTATCGCGATCTCAATACCCACCGCTGTCCGGATAGGCTCCAAGCAGGGCAATCTTTCCACGAAAGGCACCGGCGGTACCAAAGGCACCAAAACCTCATCTTCCATACCTAAAGCCTGCCCCAGCCGTAATAACAAACCTTCGCCGAATCGCCGCCGCAATTCTCGGCGCGGCATGGTGATAAAACTGCCTATGGTTCGTAAACCTAACTTCTGCAAGCGTTCCAATATCAAAGGTTCCAACCGCAAAGCCGCAGGCGGTAAGCTTAACAAAGCTTCTGCCTGGCCTCCGGTAATTACAATAGGTGATTTCTTCGCAAACCGCGTCACCGCCCAGGCTGCACCCGCAGTATCCGCGATAGCCGCCCG
>Ga0206994_1100_pt1 | contig 16319 bp, 15 predicted proteins | sample Alteio_BWMinCont_4_FD_153485 | JGI IMG/M metagenome (GOLD analysis project Ga0206994, IMG submission 153485) | Enriched cells from forest soil in Barre Woods Harvard Forest LTER site, Petersham, Massachusetts, United States -... | ecosystem: Environmental > Terrestrial > Soil > Temperate forest >...
GGAGGGGATGCATTGATGAAGATGAGTCGCACTACAGATATACTGGCTGACGCTGCGTATTATATATTTTCTAAATCTTCTAAAGAATTTACAGGTAATACTTTTATTGATGAAGAAGTGTTAGCGAAAGAAGGTATTACTGATCTGAGTAAATATTCAGTTGTGCCCGGAGGACAATTGTATCCTGATTTGTTTTTGTAAGATAAAACCACTGAGACACTGAGGTCACTAAGTTTCACTGAGTGAGAAATAAAAAAGGGAAGAAAGAGTTTAATGACTTTCTTCCCTTTTTATAATATTCTAAAAATTCGCTCCTCAGTGAAACTTAGTGACCTCAGTGTCTCAGTGGTTAAAACAATTAAGCCTCTAATTTCTCCGGTCTCATTTGAGGGAACAACAGCACATCCTGTATAGAATGTTGATTCGTCATCAACATTGTTAAGCGATCAATTCCAAAACCAATGCCACTTGTTGGCGGCATACCATATTCCAAGGCTCTTAAAAAATCGTAATCAATAAACATCGCTTCATCATCACCACGCTCCATCAATTTTACTTGCTCTTCAAAACGTTCTCTTTGATCGATTGGATCATTTAACTCACTATATGCGTTAGCAATTTCTTTTCCGTTAATGATCAACTCAAAACGCTCTACCAATCCCGGTTTGCTGCGATGCTTTTTTGTAAGCGGACTCATCTCTACAGGATAGTCTGTAATGAAAGTTGGCTGTACATAATTCGCTTCGCATTTAGCGCCGAATATTTCATCGATCAATTTTCCTTTACCGAATTTTTCATCTGCGTGAATGCCTAACTTTTTGCATACATCTCTCAAACCTGCTTCATCCATTTCAGAAATATCAAAACCTGTATGTTCTTTAATAGCATCATACATAGTGATCCTTTTGTAAGGTGCTTTAAATTCTATTTCTTTTTCTCCTGCTACAACTTTCGTTACACCGTTTGTTGCGATGGCAACTTTTTCTAACAACTGCTCTGTTATATCCATCATCCATTCATAATCCTTATAAGCTGTATAGAATTCCAGTACGGTAAATTCAGGATTGTGCGTTCTGTCCATTCCTTCATTTCTAAAGTTGCGACTGAATTCATATACCCATTCAAATCCACCAACGATCAATCTTTTTAAATACAATTCATTAGCAATACGTAAATAGAAAGGAACATCTAATGCGTTATGATGTGTTGCAAAAGGTCTTGCAGCTGCACCACCGGGGATACTTTGCAATACGGGTGTATCAACTTCCAATGCACCGCGTTCGTTTAAAAAATCACGAATAGCAGTTACGAGTTTTGTGCGTTTAATAAATACCTCTTTAACACCAGGATTTACGATCAAATCGGCATAACGTTGACGATAACGAAATTCAGGATCTGTTACTTCATCAAAAGCTTCACCGTCTTTTTCTTTAACGATAGGAAGCGGACGTAATGATTTTGTAAGAATGGTAAACTCTTTTACATGAATAGAAGTTTCACCGGTTTTTGTAGTAAATACATATCCTTTAACGCCGATAATATCACCGATATCAACTAATTTTTTCCAGACAGTCTGGTACAATGTTTTGTCTTCACCCGGACAAATATCATCCTGCTTTATATAAAATTGAATTTTTCCTGCACCATCCTGTAATACGAAAAAGTTGGCTTTGCCCATATCGCGCACGCTCATGATTCTGCCTGCAATACACACATCTGCAAACTGCTCCTTATTCTCTTCACCTCTGTAATGTTCCTTTATATATGCAGACGTGATATTAACGGGATATAATGGAGCCGGATAAGCATCGATACCCAGTTTTTTTAATTCTTCTAATTTTTCTCTGCGGATAACCTCCTGTTCTGATAAATGTAAAGTACTCATACGTGTTTGGTGAAAATTTTTGCAAAGATACCTGATGCGATTCATTCTCCCATATCATAGTATTTGCCAAAATAATGGGGTTTTGATCTTTCTCCAGAGAGATTTACTATGATAATAGGTAGTTAATGAACGGAAAAATGACAGAAATGAGGCACGGCATTTGTGATAATTTATTACTTTTATAACCATAATTATCTGCTATGAAATTTGAAAAAATTCATAATAAGGGTCAGGCGCAGTTATTTAAGAATCAGTACCTAGAACACCTTACTAAAACACATCCATTAGTTATCTTTTCTATTTATCTGCCTGCCGTTGTTTATATGTTGTATTATAGTATTGTATATCTGCATCTGGATATAGAACAAATGGGACTTACATTTTTGCTCGGGATGTTTTTCTGGACCTTTTTTGAATATATATTACACAGGTTTGTTTTCCATTTTATAAGCGAAAGTGAAGAGGCAATGAAAATTATCTACGTGATACATGGTAATCACCATGAATATCCACGTGATAGGGAACGGCTTTTTATGCCACCTGTACCGAGCATTATCTTAGCATCTGTAGTTTTTATGTTAATGTATTTTGCTGCGCATTTTTTTAATGCAAGCAACTATGTATTTGCTTTTTTCCCTGGTTTTATAGTTGGTTATTTGATGTATGGCAGCATGCATTATGCCATACATGCCTGGAATCCGCCATACGCGTGGATGAAACCATTATGGCGGAATCATCACTTACATCATTATAAAAATGAAGAACGCGGTTTTGGCGTAAGCACTACTTTGTGGGACAGGTTATTTGGAACAATGTTCGATCTCAATAAAGAAAAAGAAGACAAAGAAAAAGTTCAGGAACTAATGTTTAAATAATTTTTTAGTGATTATTGAGTGCTATAACAACAGGATTTTTAAAGTCTTTTGTTTTACCATTTAAGTCAAACACTTTTGTATATACGATATAAGTTCCTTCTATTAACTGCCTGTTTTTTTCACCCAAACCATCCCATATAAATTTACCTTGGGTTCCGCACAATGCATTTTGTTCCAGTAAACGAACCATCTTTCCCGAAGCGTCATATATAGTAATATTTGCAACATATCCTGTCTCAGGAAAGGTGTAGTCGATTGTCAAGAAATCATCAATACCATCATTGTTAGGGGTAAAAATTTGAGGATAAACAGATATTTCTCCTGCAGCGTATTGATCAATTCTGTATTGAGAATTTTTATAAGTAGGCGTACCGTAACCAACATTGGTGGCCGCAGAGTGCCAGTTTGATTGGGACTGTGTTGGCGCATCATAATTAATTCTTTCAAGTGCTACACCTTGTACATTATCTATTAATGGAAATTGCCAGCTAACATCATACTGCAATTCGTCTACAATATTTCCCTGCGCATTTAAAATAATCGCATCTCCATTATCGTCATTGAAAGAAGGCATATTATTTATCTGTACAAATGCATCAGGGTTTTGAGCAATGTATTGAGATTTTACAATAGAAGGACTGCTTGTAACAACGATAAAACTTTGAGGAAATAATAAATAATCACTATTGGTTAATTGGGCAATATTACTAATAGCACCGGATGTATTTCTATTGGCAATATATAGCTGTTTTAAATTGATGATTTTTTTACTGCGATTATATAGCTCCACATAATCAACACCATTGTCTCTTGGGTTAAACAGTATTTCATTAATAACTACATCAAAATTATTAGCAGCTGAACTTATGCCAACTCTTGCAGTATCGCTACTGTTAATAATATTGCCTGCACAATCAATAATATTTATTGCTGTAATGGTATATGTTTTTTTCTGAGACAAAGGCATAGCCAATTTCAAATTAACCTTATCAAAAAGAGGAGCTACTGCAGCCGCTAATTGTGGCGTACCTATATTTCCACTAATATTATAATTTGCTGCTATGGAGGCTTTATTACTATCTAATGGTTCATCAAAAGATAAGGTAATATCAACACTGTCTTGAGCAAAAGCACGTAATAGTTTGGGTGCATTTTGATCAGGGTTTTTACCATCTATAGAATTTATTTTACCCGGTGTACCACCATTTATATTTGTGCTTGCCTGCCAGTTGGAATATCCACTACAAGGGTTTTTTGTATCGATCATTTCCAATGACCAACCCCCTTGTTCTTTTAATGTATTTTGATACCATGAGTAAGAATAACTAACTGCATGAATAATTTCACCTTGAGGGTTTTTTAATATTAATTCTTCCCCGCTATTGCTTAAAGAAGGGAAATTTGTTACAGAAATAGTGGCACCGAAAGCCGACATAGTATTTACGGCACTGCCTGCGCATACAATTACAAAGCTATTAGGTTGCAAAATAAAATTAGGCATTGCCCCACTTTGTGTAGCAGTATCCCCAATTGTAAAACCTTGTAAATTAATAGGGGAAACGGTAGTATTTTTAAGTTCTATCCATTCATTGTTTGGTAACCCAACTACCGGAGCCGGATCGGCCATAATTTCATCAATGATAATATCATATTGTTTCGGCGTATATAAACTGAATATGGATGTTCCATTGATGATGCTATTTCCGGAAAGATCCTTTACGTTATCTACGGTAAGCGTACAAGTATTGCCATTGGGAATTTTAGTAGCAAAAGTTAAATGCACTAAAGCACTGTTCATGGCATCCTGCGTAGCAGAAACAGGATTATTTAAACCATTGTCAGCTGTATAGTTTGCAATCAGCTGACTACTATTGTCAACCGGCTCATCAAATAATACATCTACTGTAGTAGTAGATGTGGCAGTTGCAGATTGGATAGTAGGAGGTGTTACATCAGGAACGTATGGCTTAACAATAATATCATCAAAGAAATGCCGTTGAAAAAAACTAGCGGTACTTTGTTTTACTAAAATACCAAAGAATGACGAAGTAGTGTATGTATTATCGATAACACTTCCTTCGGTAAAATAGCTGCTACCCGTTCCCGTTATATCTCTCGATAGTGTCCATTGATTTATTGCATCACTTATGACCCTTATTTTAACTACATTATTACTGGTATTTAAAATACCATTTACACCATCGATGATTTTCGTGCTGCCGCTTGCATCTTTTCTATATAAACAAATGTCATCGTTAGTACCTCCGAGACGTACAAAATATCCAGTAGTTGCAGGTTGCTTTATATCACTTGCAGAAGCCGCTAAATAAATATCTACATAATTGGCAGATGATGTATTAAAAGCGAGCTTAAGATAAAGGTCCCACTCTGCAGAAGTTGCTAATGTACTTGCGGTGCTTAAGTAAAATGTATCATTGGCAATGGTATCATTACTTTGTAGCTGGAAAGATGAGTTAATTATCCACTTACTGGTATCACCGATCCATGTGGGGTTAGCTGTAAAATTACCATCAGTAAAACTTTCGGCAAACTGTGCTTGCGAGGCTGTTGAAAACACCAATAAAACAGATAGACAAAAAAGTAGTTTTTTATTCATAGTAGTGGGGGCTTAGCCTTTAAAGTTAGCAACTTTATTGAATTAGCCTTAATAATTACTGAAAGGTGTATATAAAAAATATTTTTTAATGTTTGGGTGATATATGATTTGTTGCTACTTTTGTGCCATGTTTTTGATTATTAAACAAATTAAGATTACAAAGAAACGTTCCGATAAACGGGAGGGTTAACTGGTGTTTTGTTTGTTCTACAATATTCACAAGCCTTCCAATAAAATGGGAGGCTTATTTTTTAACACTCATATATAAAAACAAAAAAATGAAAGTAGCTGTAGTAGGCGCTACCGGTTTGGTAGGTAGTAAAATGTTGCAGGTTTTGGCAGAAAGAAATTTTCCTGTTGATGAATTAATCCCTGTTGCTTCAGAAAGATCAATTGGTAAAGAAGTAGAATTTAAAGGAAAGAAGTATAAGATCGTAGGCTATGCTGATGCTATTGCCGCAAAACCGCATATTGCCATTTTTTCTGCAGGAGGTGGAACATCTCTTGAATTGGCACCAAAGTTTGCCGAAGCAGGTATTACTGTAATTGATAACTCATCTGCATGGCGTATGGACCCTACTAAAAAATTAGTAGTACCTGAAGTAAATGCTAATGTATTAACTAAAGCAGATAAGATCATTGCAAACCCTAACTGTTCTACAATTCAATTAGTGGTAGTATTAAAACCATTGCATGAAAAATATAAAATTAAAAGAGTAGTAGTATCAACTTACCAAAGTGTTACCGGTACAGGCGTTAAAGCTGTAGATCAATTGATGAATGAAAGAAAAGGGATCCAAGGCGAAATGGCTTACAAATATCCTATCGATCTAAATGCTATTCCACAAATTGATGTGTTTATGGATAATGGCTACACTAAAGAAGAAATGAAAATGACCAATGAAACCAAAAAGATCATTGGTGACGATTCTATCAAATTAACGGCAACAACCGTTCGTATACCTGTGATTGGTGGACATAGCGAAAGTGTGAACATCGAATTTGAAAAAGATTTTGATTTGAAAGAATTAAGAGAACTTTTAAGTAAAGCTCCAGGTGTTATTGTTGAAGATGATATTGCTAATAATATTTATCCAATGCCATTAACCGCACATGAAAAGGATGAAACTTTTGTAGGCAGGATCAGAAGGGATGAAACACAAGCCAATACTTTAAATTGCTGGATAGTGAGTGATAATCTTCGTAAAGGCGCTGCTACAAATGCTGTACAAATTGCAGAATACTTGTTGCAAAATAAATTGGTTTAAATTCAAGGAAGAAATTCCAAAATACAATAAGTCAAAATACAAAAGAGCCACTGTTATAATAGCAGTGGCTCTTTTTATATAATGTTCCAGTTCTTCTTCAGTGGGCGAGGGAGTTAACCTATCGTCCAGGTTTCGCTACCTCTTAATAATTTATCCAGATCACCTTTGCCTTTTTTAGCAATAGCTTCTTCAATTTGCATTGCCATAACATCTTCGTAACAAGCCCTGTCGTTTTCGTAAAACACACCAAACGGACGAGGTAAATGACCTTCAATTCTTGGATCATCAAACATGCGTACTAAAATTTGCGCTTTATAAAAATCCCTTTCATCATGTATCCATAGATCATCAATACTTGCATCTTTGCCTATCTCAACAACAACAGGTTTAAAGCCATCTAATTTTATTCCTTTATTTTGCGTAGCACCAAAGATCAAAGGTTTGCCTTGTTCTAAAAATAATACTTCATCAGCCTTGGTTCCTTTTTCAGTAAAAGTTTCAAAAGCACCATCATTAAAGATGTTACAGTTTTGATAGATCTCTAATAAAGAAGCACCTTTATGTCCCTGTGCGCGTATCAACATTGCTTGTAAGTGTTTAGGATCTCTATCCATGCTTCTTGCAACAAAGCTAGCATCAGCTCCTAAAGCCAGTGCTAAAGGATTAAAAGGATGATCTATACTTCCCATTGGTGTACTCTTTGTAACCTTATTTTGTTCAGATGTTGGAGAGTATTGACCTTTTGTTAAACCATATATCTGGTTGTTAAATATCAATAAATTGATATCGAAATTTCTACGTAAAAAATGGATAGTGTGGTTACCTCCAATACTTAAACTATCGCCATCACCGCTAACAACCCAAACACTAAGTTCTGGTCTTGCAGCTTTTAAACCGCTTGCAATTGCCGCGGCTCTACCATGAATACTGTGCATACCATACGTATTCATATAATACGGGAAACGGCTGCTACACCCAATTCCCGATACAATTACAATGTTTTCTTTAGGGATACCCAATGTAGGCATCACTTTTTGTACTTGTGCCAAAATTGAATAATCACCACAGCCCGGACACCAGCGGACTTCCTGATCTGTTGCAAAATCTTTTGCGGTTAAAACCGGTGCTGTTGTTTTCTCTGCTGTTGTTACGCTCATATACTTGTTATTAAAGAGGGACTGCAAGTTACGAAGAATGGTCTTTTTTAAAAAACTTTGTCGGGTAAATCCCGTAATTCAGGAGATTTAACTAGTAATAAGCAAAAAATGAGGATTTATATAAAATTAAGGGATTGAAGTGTATGACCTCAATCCCTTATTAAGCTACCATCATAGTTATAGTTACAATATCTTGGTATCGATCTCTTTTGACAAACTTGCAAAGATATCATCAATGCTACCTTCACCTTCGATCATTTCAACTTTGTTTACTTTTCTATAATGTTCAGCAACGGCGCTTGTTTCGTTATGATATACATTGATCCTTTCTCGTATCACTTTTTCATTTGTATCATCACTTCTTCCACTTGTTTGTCCGCGTTTTAATAAGCGTTTTACCAGTTCTTCTTCGCTTACTTCTAATGCTAACATCAGACTGATAGATGTTCCTTTCAATTCAAGTAGTCTGTCTAAAGCGTCTGCCTGTGCTGTTGTACGAGGAAATCCATCAAACAGAAACCCTTTCGCTTTGGGATTGGCATCTAACGCAGAGCTGATCATTCCGATCACAACTTCATTGGGAACAAGTTGGCCTTTGTCCATGAAATTTTTTGCTTCTAATCCAAGTGGTGTATTATTAGCTATTTCACTACGTAGCAGATCGCCAGTACTAAGGTGTTTTAAACCATATTTAGCTATTAATTTCTCGCTTTGGGTTCCTTTGCCGCTGCCCGGAGGACCGAATAATATTAAGTTGAACATAGTTATTTCTTGAGGCGCAAATATAGGAAATTACCGTATCTCTTATTGGTTAGTTGAGAATCACGATACCATTCTTGATGGCATATATTACCAATCCGACCCTTGATTTTACGCGTAATTTCTCAAATAGGTCGGTACGGTAACCATCTACAGTTCGGGGACTTATACATAATTCATCAGCAATTTCTTTGTAGTTTAATTCTGTGCAGGTGTATTTTAGAAATTCTATTTCGCGGTTGGTTAATTTGATCAGATTTTTCAGATCACTGCCGTCATCATCCATTTTATTGATAGCGTTGATAAGCTTACCGTTTACAAGATCAGAATAATAATATCCTTTTTTCATAATGGCGGTAATAGCATCTTGTAATTCAGAAGGTTCGCTATCTTTTAGAAGGTAACCTTTAGCACCATTTTTTAGCATTCGTATAATGGCATTCTCATCATCATACATACTTAACGCTAATGTTTTAATAGAGGGCTGATTTGTTTTTATCCAATTGGCGGTTTGATAACCATCCATCTCAGGCATATTGATATCAAGCAGTACAATATCGGGTAAAGAATCTTGTTTTAAATTTTCAATAAAATCTTTGCCGTTATCGGCTTCAAATAACACACCATGGCCCAGATTTCTGACTAATGTAGCTAACCCATTGCGTAACAGAGCATGGTCATCAACTAAAACGATATTTGCCATTTAGGGATTACTTATTTAGCGTTATTTGAATGGTTGTTCCGGTATTTATAATTGAAGTTATAGAAAAAATACCGCCAATCAAAGCCGTTCTATTTTGCATATTCTTTAATCCGATGCCTTTATGTGATGATTGTAAGAGATTGGTATCAAAGCCAACTCCATCATCTGTCAAAATAAATTTAAACATGCGAGATTCGTATGCCAGTGTAACATTGATATTTTTTGCTTTTGAATATTTAATACCATTGTTCAGAGCCTCCTGCAATATGCGAAAAATAACTATTTCTTCCTCATTGCTTAACCTAAAAGGTTCACCAATAATTTTTAGATTAGTTTTATATTGTCCGGTATTTTGCAAAATTTTCAATTCATTTGCGATAGCTTCCCGTATACCTAGATCCGCAATTTTATCACCATGCAGGCTCCGGCTAAGATCTCTCAAGTCGTTAATAGCCTTGCCTATCAGTTCTTTTGTGTCACCTACTTTTACCTGAATATTTTCATCATTGGTTACAGGAAATGTATTAAGGTGAAGCTTAGCCAAACTAAGTACCTGGCCCACGTTGTCATGTATTTCCTGACTGATAGTTTTAAGCGTTTGTTCCTGGATCTCGATCTGCGTATGCAAAAGTTCTTCGGTGAATTGTGTTTGTAATAATTGTTTTTCTACTTTGTACTGACGTCTTTTTCTTTGATAAATTACAAGGAAAGCAAAGATGAAAGCAGATAATAAGAAAAGCAAGAGAGAGGTCGCTATAATAGGGATTAGGATATCACGGTTTGTCATGTTGTTATTTTTTGTTCTTTGTCATAGTGTTGTCGGATACATCTAATAATAGGCCTATTGAAAATGCTACATACATAAAAATATTAAAGAGTCCATATACTGCGAATAACATTGATTTATTTCTATTGGCCATTAAAGAATCCCAGAAACAGAATATTAGAATGGTACAGCTTGTAAAAAAAAATATTCCGAGCAGATACCAGGAGAGCGGCATCTTTTGATTTAAATAAATAGAGTCATCTTCATAAATTTCTAAAAGCAATAATAAACTCCAGGCGGTATAAATTATGTTATTAAAGCACACCCATTCACTTAAAAAACGCTGTGTTATACCAACGACCAATAAAAAATATAAAGCCATTGCAAACCCCACTGCGGCTGAAAAGTAGAATATCTTTCGTCCTTTTTTTGAAAAAAAACTTGTTTTAAAAAAGAAGAAAATGATTGTGTATTCTATAGGAGCATATATATTATAGAAAATGCATAAACTTTTGATACCTGAATAATGCGTAGCTATCTGAGCAAAAGAACCAACAATACATAATAAGAAAATTAACCTTGAGTTTACATGTAGTTTACTCAAGGTTAAAAGTCCTATTATTACTGGAATTAAAATACACCAGGTAGAAATGTTTTCGATTACTGTTTCGATAAAACCTGAATTTTATTTGCCAACAAAGTAATCAATTTTATTATTAGAAGATTTACTGCTGGTTGTTTTATTTTGCATTGCATTCCCTGATGGTGGCGGTGGCGGTGGTGGTGGTGGTGGTGTTCCAGAGCCATATTCATTAGCGGTGAACTTAAGTTTTTTTAATGGATAATACCTGGTTTCAGCTTTGCCTTTTGCATTCTTCTCTACTCTTTTCTCGCAGCCGGTTGTTATTACGTTTAAGGTTCCACCTTCATAACCTTTAGTTTTTCCATGATGAGCCCCCAAGATTACCATTAGGTAGTTGGCACTAACGGGGTTGCCATGCTCATCTTTTTCACTGCCATCAAAAAATCGCATGATGCATTCTTTACTAAAAATAAAAGCCTGATGATCGCAGTCGATCATTGCTTTTGCTTTTTTTAGCAAAGCAGCATCTGCGCCTTTTGCTTTTGCAGCATTTACTTTGGTTTCGGTGATCTTTTTAATTTGGCCATGTGTGTGGATCATCTCGGTTGCTTCTTCCCAGGTGATCGGTTTGCCGTAGCTTTCGTTTGTTGTTTTCATTTTGTTCAGTTTAGTTAGTTAAAATTATTACCTGTATAAATCTTAAAACGGGTACCTTGAAAAATTAGTATGTGTTGTACAAAAAAGGGCGTTAATAAAAAATTAGGGGGTGTTTTACACGGGCAATAATTTTTTTACACTGTAACTAAACTTGTTTATTTCTGCAATATTTAATTATCGGGATGGATAATGGTGGGGCAAAAAAAAGCCGCAACGTATTATGTTGCAGCTTCTCATTAATAAATTTTACTTATTTATGTGCTGCAAAACGCTCAGCAACTTTGTTCCAGTTTACTACATTCCAAAAGGCAGCTAAATAATCAGCTCGGCGGTTTTGGTATTTTAAATAATAGGCATGTTCCCAAACATCAGCACCTAAAATTGGTGTTCCTTTCACTTCAGCAACATCCATTAATGGATTATCCTGATTAGGAGTAGAAGAGACTTCCAATTTACCATCTTTAATAATTAACCAAGACCAACCGCTTCCAAAACGTGTCATGCCTGCGGCTGCAAATTTTTCTTTGAGTGCATCAAAAGAACCAAATGCTGCATTGATGGCATCAGCCAATTTTCCTGTTGGTGTTCCACCAGCTTTCGGAGCTAAACTTTCCCAGAAAAAACTGTGGTTCCAATGTCCGCCACCGTTATTACGTACAGCGGGACTAATTGTGCCCGCAGCAGCCACTAATTGTTCAATTGTTTTGCCTTCGTTAGGTGTTCCTGCAATCGCTTTATTCAGGTTATCTACATAAGCTTGGTGATGTTTGCCATGGTGAATTTGCATGGTCAATGTGTCGATATGCGGCTCAAGTGCATCGTGTGCATAAGGTAGAGCTGGTAATGTGAATGCCATAATTTATTAGATTTTTATTGATTGAAAATTTTATTGAACAAATTTAACTGTGTTCGGTTAAGGCGACAAATACAATGCCACAAGATTTATTCGAAATAGGAAATTATTAAAATTTTTATTTTGAAGCAACGATATGATAGGTAGAATTGGATTCTTCGCTACGCTCTGAATAACAAAATCAAACGAATCAAGAAGATCAGCTTCAATCAATGGTTCAGATTACGACTTCTCTTTTTCTTTTATAATAACTTTTACTTTGTCTATTCTGTTCTTATTTATTTCCAATGGAATAAATATAAACTCTCCGCTAACTACTTCTTCATTTACCTGGGGGAATTCTCCGGCAATTTCCAGTATCAATCCTGCAAGGGAGTCACTATCTCCCCGTATTTCTTCAAAAGTATTGGGAGGTAAGCCCAGGGCCTGGCAAACATCATTGATCATTGTTTTACCTTCAAAAATGTAAGTAAAATCATCAATTTTTTTATTGCCGCTTTCTTCATCATCAAATTCATCTTTTATGTCGCCAATTATTTCTTCCATGATATCTTCCAGCGTTACAATACCTGATGTTCCGCCAAATTCATCAACTACAACAGCAAAGTGTATGCGCTTGTTTCTGAATTCCTGTAGGAGATCCTCAATTAATTTTTGTTCATGTACAAAAAATGCGGGGCGTATTAATGTGTGCCAATCATAATTTTCTACTTTAGACGCATTTACATAAGGCAACAGATCTTTTGTATGCAGCATACCTGCTACTTCATCCAGATTATTTTTATACACCGGCAAACGTGAATAATGCAGCTCCTCTACTTTTTTTATTACATCTTCGAAAGTGATGGTGTGTTCAATACCACTAACGTCAAGGCGTGTACGCATTATTTGTTTAACTGTCGTGTCACCAAATTTTCTTATTCCTTTTAATATTTGCTTTTCTTCGATTGTTGCTTCATGTTCGGGTAAAAGGTCAATTGCATAGTCTAACTGACTATTATCCATTGCTGTTGAATTATTGGAAGAAAAATTTCTTTCAATCCTATCACTAAAATTTACAAAGCGCTTGCTCAGGCGAATAAAAAGCCCATTAAAAATTTCGATTACTAATGAAGAGGCTGCAGCAAACCATATTTTGTGATTAGTGGCCCAAACCCTTGGTAATACTTCTCCAAAAAGTACGAGTATGATAGTTACAACAACTATTTTAATAGCAAAGGCGGCCCAGAATAAGAGAGGAAACATTTCTAGCCATCCTGTTAATAAAATATTTAAAATTAGAATGATGGCAATATTTACCAGGTTGTTAGCGATCATTATTGTCGCCAATAAAGTTTTAGGTTGCTCCAGTAGTGTGATGATACGCTTGTAAGCCGGTAGCTGCTTTGTTTTAAGTAGGTTAATATCTTTATAAGTAAGAGAAAAAAATGCGGCTTCTGAACCCGCTACTAAAAAGGATATAACAAAAAGGAATAATGCTAAAAAGATAAGTATTGCAGAATCTGCAATTTGTATTGAGAGCAAAGCAAAATGCAAGTGGGTAGTAAAATCAATAACCGAATGATAATCCAAAACAAATATTTTTAATGAACAATTTTATTATAAAACAGAACATGAGATCGTTCTATAATAAGTTAACTTTAAAAGGGCAGCTGATCCGGTCCGTCATCTACAGATGGAATATCTCCATCCATGCCTTCAGGAAATCCGCTTCCCTGACTTCCATCAGTTCGTTTATCCAGCATGATCAAATTATCACCCACAATTTCTGTTGCAAATTTTTTATTGCCTTCTTTATCTTCCCAACTGCGGGTTTTTAATCTTCCTTCAATATAAACCAGACTTCCTTTGTGTAAGTATTTCTCCGCCAGTTCTGCTAATCCTCTCCATAATACTATCGTGTGCCATTCTGTTTGAGAAACAAGTTTCCCATTCCTGTCTTTGTAAGCTTCAGTGGTGGCCAACGAAAATTTCGCTACTGAAATATTCCCTTCTAAGATTTGAATGTCGGGGTCTTTACCTATGTTGCCAATCAGCATTACCCTATTTACGCCTCTCATGTTGTTAGGTTTAAAAACGTTTACGAATTCCTAGCCCTTTATAACAAATTTAAAGATACATTTTTATCTTTCAAATAGCCAGTGATAAATTTAGGGAACGGTAATGTACTCATTTTTTTATGCGTAACTGATTCATAACCAATAATTGATAACGGATTTGCAATCTTAATTTTGATGAACTGGCCGTGTATGGTTTGATGTGTTAAAAGCTGCTTATAAGGTTTGGAGATTTGTATTATTTCGAAAGGGGTTTTGCCAAATATTTTCTTGATCTCTTTTAGTGCTTTTATATTTTCAAGAGGTAATATTTTATCATTTTCTATTAAAACAAACTCGTACAGATTTTCCCAAATATCTTTTGCCCCACGTTTGCGAACAAGTATTGAATTATTGTGCTCTATAATGAAATAATAAAGCCACCTTGTTTTTTTTGTGATTGATTTTTCTTTAATAGGTAATAGATCTATTGTTCCTTTAGAGTATGCGTTACAATTGATCTTCAGCGGACAGTTATTACACAAAGGCTGCTGTGGTTTGCAAATAGTAGCACCAAGATCCATCAATGCCTGGTTATAAATGCCCGGCTGTTTTTTATCCAGTAATTCATTGGCTAAATGCGTAAATTGTTTTTTACCATCTGTAGTATCAATAGGTGTTACAATGCCAAACACTCTTGATAAAACCCTGAACACATTTCCATCTACAACGGCATGAGGCAAATTAAAAGCAAACGAGCCAATAGCGGCGGCGGTATATGGTCCGATTCCTTTTAGGGCAAGAATATCTTCATATTTATCAGGAAATTTTCCTTTAAGGTCTCTGGCAATATGTTTGGCTGTAGCTATTAAGTTTTTGCAACGTGTATAGTAACCTAAGCCTTCCCACAATTTAAAAACAGTTGTTTCAGGAGCCTTTGCTAATTTTTGAACAGTAGGGAATTGGGTAATAAAACGGTTGTAATATACTAGTCCTTGTTCAACGCGGGTTTGCTGCAATATGATTTCACTGAGCCATATTTTATAAGGATCTTTTTCTCCTTTCCAGGGCATTTCACGATCATTCTCCGACTGGTTCCAGGTGAGTAATTTTTTGGCAAAAAATTTCTGATTAGTGCTTTCTCCCATTTGGGGCAAATTTCCAATAAAATTTGCTGATAATCAGCTTATAAGCTTGTTTTTTTCAATTTTTTGTCTTATTTTTCCAGTACACACTTAATTAAATCTTATCAAATATGAGAAAGGCAGATTTAATAGCAAAAATTTCAGATAAAACGGGCATCACTAAAGTAGATGTTATGATAACGCTGGAAACAATGTTTAAAGAAGTTAAAGTATCTCTTATCGAAGGAGAGAATATTTATATACGTGGGTTTGGTAGTTTTATTACTAAAAAAAGAGCTGCTAAAATTGGTAGAAATATCAAAAAAAATATTGCCGTAGAGATCCCGGAACATTTTATACCTGCTTTTAAGCCTGCTAAAGAATTTATTCAGGAGGTTAAAAATAAAAAGATCAGCGATACCCCATCGACTGAGGAATAGCCTACCTTTGCGCTTCAAAATTATTTTTTGTGAAGCAACAGTTGATTTTGGCCGGCGGAGGCTTACTCCTTTTGGCTTCTTTATTCTTCTTTGGAAAAACGGTTCAAAAAAAGGCCCCGATGCCTATGCCAGCTATGGGTATGGCGACAGCCCCATCATCCTTCAATGTTGATGCCTATATTCTTGCAGAAAAGAAAAAACTGCCCGTTTCTCAATCAAATTACCTGGATAAAACGGAAAATAGTGTAGCGCGTGGTGATGTAAAAGATCAGCAGATAAAGGTTGATAATGAGCTCGCTACGTTTTGGAGAGACTCTGTAAAACAAACAGATTTGTATATTTATTATATTGGAAAGGCCGCAGAGTTGGAAAATAACGAAAAAACCCTCACCTTTGCAGCCCAATTAATTTTAAAGAGCCTTCGCGGAGAGCAGGAGGCAGGCAAAAGAGGTTGGAAGGCCGAACAAGCGATAGGCTTGTTTAACCAGGCAATTGAATTGGATCCGGATAATGAAGATCTGAAAGTTGGATTAGGAAGTTGCTATGTATTTGGTAAAGGAATGGCTGGTGATGCGCAGGAAACAATGAAGGGGGTA
>Ga0206994_1102_pt1 | contig 16010 bp, 18 predicted proteins | sample Alteio_BWMinCont_4_FD_153485 | JGI IMG/M metagenome (GOLD analysis project Ga0206994, IMG submission 153485) | Enriched cells from forest soil in Barre Woods Harvard Forest LTER site, Petersham, Massachusetts, United States -... | ecosystem: Environmental > Terrestrial > Soil > Temperate forest >...
TAAAAAGTTCTGGTGGTGCATTAAGGGAATTATCAGTTTTGATTGCATAAAGTTTTGCGAGTGATTTAAGAAATTTATCTGTAAAGAGATTAAAAAGTACTTGTTCCAGAGTCAAATTAATTATCTCACCAAAATTGCCTTTGAATCTTAAAGACGGATAATTACCCATGTATGGAAAAACTCTATTTTCCCCATTTTCTACAGCATTTACAATAACCATAGGACACTCTGCTGTCTTTGCTTCTAGTACTTCGATTCGACACCATTCTCGGTCAGCATAACTATCGGATTGAAAAACTATTAACGCCGACTGCCTAGCAGCTTTTCTTATTTCATCACCAAAATTTGAACCAAAGGATATATCAGTAGTGTCAAAGAAGGTTTTCAACTGGGTTTTGGAGTTTATATGATTTCTGAATTTTATAGCTTCTATTTTAGAGTCATCATGCTTGGAATGGCTTATAAATAAACGTACAGGGGGTGAATAAACTAAAGACTCTTTCTCATCTGAAGCTTTTTTCATATTCATAAGTAGCCTACACAATTCATGTAGTATTGCCCCTTTGATGTCACTTATTATTCTAGTAGGCTTACCTTTGTGTGGATTTTTCTTGCTTGTCTTTAGTCGAATAAAATTAATTGGTGAGATTTTTCTTGAAACATTAAAAGCCCCTTTCGATAGTGCAACTGGATAAACTCTCCTATGGGTCTTTTTAGAATTACATTGACTAAAAACCTTGTCAAGATAATTACAATAGTTTTTATCATTTACAAACTCATCGGAAACTAAAGGAATAATTGCTGTATATTCAGATTCATTAAAATTGATTTCTATGGGCCGTTTTTTGCCGTCCATTGCAACATTTCTGAAATAAACTGGAATACCTATTGAACGCACCAAAGGTTTATTTGAGTCTCTGCAAAGAAGAGAATAAAGTAAATCTGCCATTCTCTGTCCCTTAATATAAGACGGATGCCAAATAATATAAACAGCTAATGGGGTTTTGTAACTCATTCGTAATCCAAATAATCTTCCAGCCTACTGGTTAAATAAGAACTATAAGTCTTTGTTTTACCTGCCTTAGATAGGCTCTCATAAATTCTGTACGAGCTTCTTATTGAACCTACAAATTGCGCTAAAGGTATTCGGCCATTTAACACTTCTCTAACTTGTAAATAATGAGGCAAACTATCCCTATCAAGTCCTTTATGCCTTAATATTTTCATATTATCACCCATAGATTCATACGCATATCCAATTTCAAATGGAACCCAAGGCGATTTATACGTGGTAGAGGATACTATTACCAACATATAATCTGATTCGTTTAGCCCCTTTTTTATAGATGAAGTTACCCTCTCTGGTTTATTCAATTGCCTAGCTAACCTTAAATCCATATCGGTTAAATCTACATATACATCAATTTCTCTGGATTTCAAATAATTGGCTATTTCACTAGCATAGTCCTCGTCATGTCTCTGATAACTAATAAACACACACGGAACTTTGCTATTATTAAGCGATTTACTTAAAGTCCTAATCGCTGTATTGAAAGTATAGTCTTTATCAGCTTTATTTATCCCATCCATAAGGATTAGTTAATTTTTACCTAAATAAATAAGTTTTCGGTTCTTAATACTTACTAATACCCTCCCTCCTTTATTAATTTTCAATTCATCGTAAACTTTATAGGAGTTTATTATTGCCATTTCCCATTGCTTTTGCGTACAATTCCTGACTTCAATTCCGCTGACTAGCTTTTGAACTGTTTTCAAAACCTCCGTATCAACACTGCTACTATATTTAAAAAGCTTATGGTCCATACCATAGCTATATATAAACAAACTAATAAGTTCCTCTGTAATTGTAGCTCTTGCGCCATCTTCCACTTCATCAATTTTATTATCACTTTTTCTTTTTATTCCTAATAGCTTTCTAACTACAGGTGACCAACCTAAGTATGCGACATACCCAAAATGAAAAATATCATGAAACCTATACCCGTCATCTTCATGTGAATTATCCGTTATTTCATCTCCTAATTGTTTGCCAGTTGAGGTATTTATTATCCTAACTTTCTCTTTACCTTCTGTATTCAAAACCATAAATTGCACTTCAAATTCTCTAGGAAATTGTTCCTCCAAAGAATAAGCAGCATCATATATTATAAATTTGTCAGAATGCTCTAAATCAAATCTATCCTTTATTTTAGTTAGGTTTTCAGCAGCAATAGCTGCTAAATCAAGCCCATTTTGACTAGCTATCGTGGAAATATACCATAGAACATCACCAAGCTCCTCTTTTAACTTGCTCTCATAATTTGTGTATGAAGTGCCATCCCTTAAATTCTTCTTTAGCTCTGAAATTACTGAGCCAGCTTCCCCTATCAAGCCAAGGAAAGGCACAATATTTTTTGTCTCTTTACCCTGAACATAATCTTGAATAGTTTTATTCGCCTCTACTTGATAATGTGAAAACTCCATTTTTTTGATTATTGCCACTGGCTACCAGTGCGATTATATTTAAATAACTCTCTTTGCAGATTTGGGAGTGGGTTTGACTTATTCCTATTCTCAAAAGCTTCATGAATCCAATTCTCCACTTCAGATGGATTTACACTCCACCTATGTAGCTTAGCAAATCTGCTTTCTAGATTATCATACAATCTTGGAGGTATTGTTTGCAAATTTATTGCATTACTATTGTAATGAGGGTGAGATGGAAGTAGAATCCCCACTAATCCTGACCTTGGATTTGCTTGCGTGTCTCGCAATGATGAATATATTTCCCAATCAACATGTCTTCGCTGCCAAGTATGGCTACCTATTAATACAACGGTAACAGTTGAATCTCGTAAATATTCATCCCGTATTTTTCTTCTAATTGTGTCTGGTTTTAGACTGGGGTCAATATCACCAATTTCTACATCCCAAGGAACAATGATATCATGTATATCGGAAAATATTTTTTTAAACTCATTCTTATAATATTCATCATTTGCATGATGATAGCTTATAAATGTTTTATGCTTAGTAGCCATTATAATAAATTTACGTTTTTGCTTCCTTAAATAGGCTATACGACTATACCTATCAGTTTTTATCTTGCGAAGATAATAAAAAGATTAATATATTCGCTATTAAACAAACACTTTATAAAAACCATAAAAATGAGTAAAGGAAGGAAAACGGAAAACAATACTAAGGACGATGAAATAGTTTTTTCTAAATCTAAATCTCCTCTGGTATTCATAAGTCATGACTCACGGGATGCGGAAATTGCAGAAGCATTTAGCCATTTATTAAGTAATATTAGTGCAGGTGTTTTAAAATCATTTCGTTCATCTGATAAAAAAGGGACTCAAGGAATTCAATACGGTGTTGAATGGTATCCAGAAGTAATGAAGAAGCTTAATGAGGCTACGGATATAGTCTGCTTACTGACACAAAGTAGTATTGAACGTCCTTGGATACTTTATGAAGCTGGTGTAGCAAAAGGAAAATTGGATACTACTGTTTTAGGCATAGTAACAGGTATTCCTTTAAACAATGTTAACAACAGCCCTTTCGCACAATTTCAAAACTGCGATGACGAAGAGGATAGCTTGACAAAGCTTGTTATGCAACTTGCAAAGAGGATACCTAACTCAGAACCTGTTGAGGAAACAATAAGGCAACAGGTAAAAACCTTTAAGGTTAAGTTAGATGGCTTACTCAAAAAACAAAGTAAATCAAAGGATAAAATTCCAGAAGAGGTGAAAGAAGATACTTCAACGGCTAAACTATTTGAAGAAATAAAAATTATGTTTCAGGATTTGCCATCACGCATTGACAGAAGGTTAGACCCCGAATCAATGATGAGGCGCAGAAGAAAATTCAATCCCTTTATACTAGATGAAATGATGCACATGGGGTGGAATAAGGAAGACCCGAATCTCGGATTTTTAATGATGATAGGTTTGTTCAGAGATGACTTCCCTTGGATGTACGAGGTAGGGCTTGAAACATACAGGGGATTAAAAACTGCGAAGACAGCTGGAGAAAGAAAGAAAATCCTCTCAACCTTTGAACACGCCACTGAAATGCTCAATCATCCAATGATGAGAGATATTTATGGAAAACATGACGATATGCTAATGTTTCATAAGGAATTCAGACATATAATGCAACGGTATATTCATAAATTCATGGAAAACGATAAATAGTACGAGTAATACCAAATCACATTTTCAGCTTCCACTTAGTCAATGTCTCGTCAAGCAGTTCAGTAGTGGTATTAATATCCTTCATTTTCCTGAGCATATAACCTCTTAATTCAAATCCTGTATCAACCTTGTTTACGTAAACCTTAATGTGGTCAAGGTCTTCAAAACAGTATAGATTGGGAATTTCATCATGAGTAATCTTATTAAACCCAATGAATTCTAGGTCGGAATCAGAGAGAGCCTTTAAATCCTTCTTTTTAATTTCAGACAATTTATTAAGGTCCAGAGTATTTATCAAATGCTCTGCCTTCTTATCGTAGTCTAGTCCAAAGTTATCCTCTATATCATCCATCTGGGTTAATTTAAATTTGACGTTTAATTCCAATACAAATATATCAATAATATCAATAGGTGGCAGGCTGCTGAGATAACCATGATTCATAGCTCCTATTGCTTATCAAAACAAATTTCATATGGAAAAGCTAAGCATAAGTAAATGCAGAGCAATACTTGAAAAAAATGGCGGAAATTATACTGATGAAGAAATATTAAAAATACGAGACTTCCTATATAATTGGGTTAAACTTGCAGAGGAACTTTATGAAACAAAAAAGAGGATGGAGAAAGAAACAAGTTCTACTCATCCACCCTCCTCGTTAAAGGAAGCAGAGCAATGATAGAAAAAATAGTAATACGAAACCCAAAGCCCATTATTTAACTTCCAGAGTTGGGTTTTGTTCTTTCAAAAACCTCATTATTTCTTTATGTTCTATTAATGGTCGGTTATTGTTGCTGACTCGATTCATTTGTCCACGTCTTATACGTGTTCTTAGGCCCTCCACGCTAATGCAAAGCATTTCTGAGGCTTGTTTATAGCTATAGTATTTTTGATTAATAGGGGGCTTTAAATTAGCCCTTAGCAATACTATTTCTGCCGTCAACTTCTCAATTAACCTTATTAAATCTCTGGTATGTATATCACTCTGTTTGTGTTTCACGTTCATATATTTATTGACAAGGCTTTCTGAAGATTAAGAAATTTGTTACCTTACATAGCCTTTTTACCCAGGGTAAGTCAATTCTACTATTCTCTTAAAATCGTTGATGACTTGGTTAGATATTTTGAATGTCTCCGCTACCAATACAAAATAATATTATGCTAAATTACAGTAGTTTATGGCTTTTTTATTATCATTTAATGACGTTTGAATGACGAAAAGTGAAGAACTGGAAAAAATTACCCTGCTTTACAATGATTAGACAAAAGCAGGTATAAACCCCATTTCCTTAATTACTGTATTATGTATGGCTATATATTGAGTCAAATAGGGCATGGGTAAGTAGCATTGAGCTTGTATACTAACGATTTCTCTTTTTGGTAAAGTTGCATAAAGCTTTAATCCCAAAATATGCTAAAAAAGCAACCATCGCGGTTATAATCCAATTTTCTACATTGTATTGTTTTACATTCTCTTTCTCCCAGAAAATTATTCGTTTTCGGTCCATTCGTTTCAAAATTTCATCTCTCAGGTCTTCCAAAGTTGTAAATAAATATCCTTTCAAGTTAATCTCAACGCTTTTATATCCACCAGAACCGTAAAAGAGTTCCTTCGTCATATCAACGGGATGAGTTACTAAAATCTCAAAGAAAATACTATGTCCATTAGTAGTAGCAGTTACATCCAGGATAATGGATTGAAAATACTTTTCTTGGACTGCGTTATTATAAGTAATTGTTCCGTATTTAGGTAAAGCTATTTCGTTACTTTCCACAACACTAAGGAAATACATTTATCAAATGTTAAAGGCATCCATGGCTAAAATAATCTTCCCGGAAATAATACCGTTGGAGAAGCATAAAGATTATTTTAGAAATTCTTAAGATATGTAATAATATTAAAATTTATGTTACATTTGTACATATATAATCTTATCGTCTAATCGCTAAAGGATGAAATTGAATAGCAATCCAGATGCTTTCGTAAAAGAGTATCTAAATGACCTGTCTAAAAATGGCACTGCAATCTTTGCAGGCTCAGTCATATTAAAAATGGCAGGTTATGTAAATTATCCTAATTTATTAAATATAGTGGTTATGGCTCCAAAACATACCAACCAATGAAGTATATAATTATAAGATGAAAGACGAGCACAAGTCATTTTATAGAGATTTTATTAAAGCTATGCAAGACAATAATCTTGCAATTTTTGCAGGTGCTGGACTGTCAAAAGCAGCTGGATTTGTGGATTGGAAAGGGCTACTAGAAGAAATTGCGGATGATTTAGGGTTGGAAATAGATAAAGAAGTACACGATTTAATAGCGATTGCTCAATTTCACGAAAATAGTTATGGAGGTAGAAGCAAATTAAATGCGAAAATTCTTCAAGAATTTTCGCAAGATGCGGAATTAACAGAAAATCATAAAATACTTGCCCGTTTACCAATACATACATATTGGACAACTAATTACGATGACTTAATAGAAACAAGTTTGCGGGATGCTAAACGAATTGCTGATGTAAAACATTCAATTAGTCAATTATCACTTTCAAGACCAAGAAGGGATGCAATTGTTTACAAAATGCACGGGGATAAAAGTTTGCCCGGTGATGCCGTAATCACTAAGTCAGATTATGAAAACTATGCAACAGATAAAGGTCCATTTATTACTGCATTAAGCGGAGATCTTGTTTCAAAACTTTTTGTTTTTATAGGTTTTAGTTTTGCCGACCCTAATTTAGATTATGTTCTAAGCAGGGTTAGAATTAATTTACGTGGTAAAACCCGACACCATTATTATTTTATAAAAAGAGTTCTACGTATAGACCCGGATATTATTGATGATGCTGATTTTGAATATAAATCAAAGAAACAGGCGTTATTTATACAGGATTTGAAAAGATTTCAGCTACAGCCAGTATATGTTGACTCCTATCCTGAAATCACTTCGATACTCAAAGAAATAGAGAACTTATATAAAAAGTGCACTGTCTTTATTTCAGGTAGTGCTGAAGAGTATTTGCCCTGGAGTCAATTACAAGCGCAACAGTTTATACACAAACTTAGTAGTCGGCTTATCCAGGAAAGTTTTCGAATTGTTAATGGCTTTGGCTGGGGGATAGGCTCTGCGGTTATAAACGGTGCTTTAGAACGAATTTATTCAAAACCCGAAAAATACAGTGAGGATCAGCTTATAGTCAAACCTTTTCCACAATTTGGAACAGGAGAAAAGGAATTAGATGAATTATGGCATGAATACCGAAGCAGTATGATTGAGTACTCAGGTATAGCAATATTTATTTTTGGAAACAAGAAGGACCCAAGCGACTCTACTAAAATAATTAAAGCAGATGGAGTAGATAAGGAGTTTAGAATTGCAAAAGCCAAAGGATTGTTTTTAATACCAGTTAATGCTACTGGATGGGTCAGTGCCGACCTGACGGAAGAAATCAAGAAAGATGATTATTTTTTATCAAAAAAAAGTGATACCTATCAATTAATGGAAAAGCTATTTGTGATTCTAATCGCTTGATTAGTTTGAGCTGTTCAGCAGAGGGTAGCTTTTTGAACTGTTTTATGATTGTATCTTGCATATTGTCAATACGTTATGTATTGCTACATATACTAAAAATAATGATACAAAACACTGCATATTCGATATTTATCGTATTGAAAACCAACAGCTTAATTTGCTAAAAATGGCTTGTGTGCACGTGCCTGTAAAAACACTACATTAATACATGGCCAAAAACATCTATTTTTTGAAACTTTTTTTGATTTTTTACGTTTAAGCCTTTTTAAGATATAGTTGTGTCTACTAATAATAATGAAAAAAATGTTTACCATTTGTAAACTTTTTCATATCTTTGCCGTATAATAAAAATGAGAGTCAGATTAGTAAAAGAACAGACCATAGAAGATTACATTGTGGATAATGCAAGAAGTAAAACCTCTTTTAATAAATGGCTGGCTATAATAAAAGTAGTAGAATGGGAAACCACGGAAGATATAACAAATACATTCGGTACAGCCGATTTTCTTGGAAAGAGCTCAAATCGTATAGTGTTTGATGTAGGGGGAAATAATTACCGAATGATATGTCATTATTTCTTTGGTGAAAATTTTGTCCACCTATTTATATGCTGGATAGGGACCCATACAGAATATGATGAACTATGCGATATTGAAGGGCAATACACAGTTAACGAATATTAAAACTAAAACAAAATGGAAACAACCTTAAAATATAAAGTGATCACATCCAGGAAGCAATATAACGAGTATTGCAAAAATGTTTATTCTCTATTGAATAGCAAGAATAAGACTAAAGAAATAAATGAAGAAATCGAGCTATTGACTGTTTTGATTGAAAAATGGGACAATGAACATACTTCTTTTTCTGGTTTGGATCCTATACAACTATTAAAGGCATTAATGAAAGAAAATGATTTGGCTCCAAATGATCTTATGGGAATTATGAGTGTAACCAAAGGCATGGTCTCAGAAATTTTAAACTATCGAAAGGGATTATCAAAACATAATATTCAATTGCTTGCATCGCACTTTAAAGTGGCGCAAGAAGCTTTTAATAAACACTATACCTTAATATATAGACCAATAAAGGATACCAATAAAAATACGTCCAAGAACCATAAAAAGCTTGTATACGCATAATTTTTATTGCATTAATTATTTTAGGTATTAACGTCTTTTACTAATCAAGCTAATTAACGTTTAATTTACCTTTCATCAGGTTGCCTAATTTTCTAAGGTCTTCATTCCTTTCTTTTTCTTCGAAATAGCTTATAACATCTTTACCACTATGAAATAATATTTCAATAAAGTACATTATGCTAAACGGATAAGAATATTCCAAAATCAAACCGTGGACTGCGATAAAATATGCTTATCACAGGAATAAGTTCTTTATTTTTTTGTTAGGTTGAACTATATTTGTCCCAACACATGACCTGTTGCCATAAATTATCTTGCTTTTTCCTGATAGGATTTAACAATTTCAACCAGTTGACCAACTTTAAAATTACAATCCTCTTGGAGTCGCCGTTTCAATTTAATTTTTTCTATATCAGATAATTGAGAATAATTTTCATATTGTGCCAAGTCCAAATTATGCTGGTAACCACTTGTGTACGGTACTTTATATTTTGAATGCAAGCTACGAAGAATAGCATTCAGGCTGTAATATTTCTTTTTGGCTTTCTTTTTAAAGGATGGTTTTTCAAAAGGTTCTTCAAGATATCTTAATCTGGATATTCGTTTATTTAATTCAACAGCATATTCAGGGTAGCCTATATATTCATTAGTTAAATCTTTGAATATAGATACAACAACCTCCTTGTCGTAAACTATAATAAATCCAGGCTTTTCAGTATCTTTCAGGAAACCTTCAATGAATTCCCTTCTGGGATCAATTCCAGATTCACTACCTGGGCTATTAATTGGATTATTTGCAGGTCTTTTTACTGGCGGGGGAATAAGTAATAATAGTGAAAAAAATGCAATTGCAACTTTTAATAATTCATAGCTCCGATAATCAAATTAATACAGTATCAATGGCAAGAAAAGTTTTTTTTAGTTTTCATCATAAAAGGGATATTTGGAGAGTAAGTCAGATAAGAAATTGCGGAGTATTCAATAGGGTATGTAAAAACATAACTCAAACCGGTGGTAGTAACATATATATTCATTCCCGGTGCACTTGCCTGGTATAATACGTTAGGCACAGCTTTGCGCTGCATATCAAACATCTGTCCTTTATTTTCTATAAAACGCAATCCCCCGGACTTGCTCATCCATTGGTTCACTTTTGTACTTAAAACAGAATCGTTTTTAGTTTTCGGAGCATAATTACCTGCTGCTACATGAACAGGTGCTACTATTCCTCCCGCAATAAAAGTAAATAATAGTAAGGTTAATTTCATCGGGGGAGGGTAGTGTTTAATTTACATACTTATATTATGTAATCAATATTTTACAAGGTTTAGATACTATGCAAAGATAAAAAAAATACCGGAATATGTCACGGTACTCCATACCCACAATAGTTTATTAATCTGTCAGTTACTGGTTTTATGTCACACCTGCCTGGCATGACTGTGAAGGACTTAGGTATATTACTGTGAAATTTGTGATAAACTTTGCTAACTTGTATGTAGAGTGCTTACTTTCCGCACTCAAATCACTTTTAATAAATTCACCTAAGATTACTTCACAAAAAGACAAAAGTAAAGCTTTTGATACCCCCTAATTATCAAGTGTTATAGCGCTAGTCAGTGGAAAAGTGTTAAGAAATTTGTTACCTTACATAGCCTTTTTATCCAGGGTAAGTCAATTCTACTATTCTCTTAAAATCGTTGATGACTTGGTTAGATATTTTGAATGTCTCCGCTACTGTGAGGGAATTATCGGAAAAATAGCCAATATTTCCCTTTTTATTTTCCTCGTAGTCTCTTGAAAATAAGGCAGCTAACTCAAAATATTCATTCATTCTTTTGGTTAGATATTCCCTTTTTTTAGAATTATAAACAATCCCTTCAGGGAATAATATATTTTGAATTTCTTTTTTATTCTTTAGTAGGGGTAAAAAAAGCAAATTACAACCAATACATCCTTTTGCTGCTAGGATGGCACCAGAGATTGCATTTAAAGCTTTAGAGGGATTGCCGACAGGTTCTACAATTCTTGACCCTATGGCGGGTTCCGGAACTGTGCTACGAACAGTTTCTTTGTTGGGATACAATGGTGTTGGATTGTAAGAATAATTACAAAACCCTATCTTTGGGCAATATGAATAGTATTTTATTTTCCATTCAAGACAGCATAGGTAAAATTGTTCTTAACCGCCCCGATGTGTTGAACAGTTTTAATATGCCTATGGCAAAAGAAATGCAGGCTGCCCTTGATCAGTGTGCCGCCGATAAGTCTGTACGTTGCGTATTAATAACAGGGGAGGGGAGAGCCTTTTCTGCCGGGCAGGACCTTAGTGCTGCCATTGCCCCGGGTGTAGAGATAAAACAAATTGTGAGGGAACAATATAATCCCATTATTTTAAAAATACGTCAACTGGAAAAGCCTGTTGTATGTGCCATAAATGGGGTGGCTGCGGGTGCAGGAGCGAATATTGCCTTTGCCTGCGATGTGGTGCTTGCTTCTTCTTCGGCGAGTTTTATACAGGCATTTAGCAAAATTGGATTAATACCAGATAGTGCAGGTACATTCTTCCTGCCACGCCTGGTGGGCTTGCAAAGGGCAACTGCACTGATTATGCTGGGTGATAAAATTACGGCTCAGCAGGCCATGGAATATGGGCTAGTATATAAAGTGCTGTCTGATGAAAACCTTATGCCCGAAGCTGAAAAAATAGCCACCCAACTGGCCAATATGCCTACAATGGGGCTTGGTTATACCAAGCGATTATTAAATATGTCACTTTCAAATAATTTGGAGCAACAACTCCAAATGGAAGAAGAAATGCAGGATGCTGCGGCCAAAACATACGACTACCGGGAAGGCGTAAAAGCATTCCTGGAAAAAAGAAAACCTGTATTTAAAGGGGAGTAGTAATTGGAAAGATACACTTAGCATTTCGTTTTCTTTCCACCCCGTTCAAATGAATATCTTTGCCCTTTATAAAAAAGGACTGTTGTGTGCGGAATATGCGGTATAATTGGTATTCAGGATAAGGAAGCGGCAGAGAAAAGCATTTCCCAAATGAATGCAGCTATTGCTCATCGCGGCCCCGATGACGAGGGTTTTTTTGTGGAAACAGGGATTGCTCTCGGGCATCGCCGCCTTTCTATTATAGACCTTTCTAAAAATGGCCACCAGCCCATGTTTTCGGCTGATGGAAGATTTGCTATTATATACAATGGTGAGCTGTATAATTTTAAAAGCCTGCGCCTCGAATTACAAAGAGCAAAAATAGGGGACACCAACGCCGTTTATCCATTCCGCACCCAGAGTGATACGGAGGTGATACTTGCAGCGTACCAACGTTGGGGAACAAACTGTTTACAGTATTTCAATGGTATGTATGCTTTTGCCATATGGGATAAGCAAAAACAGGAATTATTTATTGCAAGAGACCGCCTCGGTATAAAGCCTCTCTACTATTGGCAGGGCGATAATAAAGTGGTTTTTGCCTCGGAAATAAGAGCCCTGCTGAAAAGTAATCTTGTTCCAAAAAAGCTTGACAAGGCTGCTGTTGGCGATTATGTTGCTTTTCAAACCGTACACGCCCCTTCTACTATATTGGAAAATGTAAAAATGTTGTTGCCGGGGCATTACCTGCTCATTCGTAAAGAGGAAATGAGTACTCCGGTAAAGCAGAATAAATATTGGAGTTTGCAAGATATTGCCGTTCAATCGCCTGTAAATCGTACGAGCAAATATGCAAAGATGTCAGGGAGTTATTCTTTGCTTCAGTGGAAAGAAGACTGGTAGCGGATGTTCCCTTTGGTGCATTTTTGTCGGGAGGTATAGATTCGAGCCTGGTAGTGGCGGTTATGTCAAAACTGATGCGGGAAAAGGTGAGGACCTTCTCCGTGACTTTTAATGAAGCTGAATTTAACGAGGCTCCCTATTCTGACCAAATTGCCAAACAATATAATACCGAGCATTGCGATATAAAACTTAGCCCGCAACAGTGTCTTGCCAAGCTGCCGGAAGCATTGGCAAGCATAGACCATCCGAGTGGTGATGGTATCAATACATATATTGTTTCGGAGGCTACCAAAAATGCCGGAATCACTATGGCTTTGTCGGGCCTTGGTGGAGACGAGCTTTTTGCGGGATACCCATTATTTAAAAGATTACATAAGCTGGAAAAATGGAAGTGGGTATCGGGCTTTCCTTTTAAGTCAGCGCCATTCCATGTAATGAAAATACTAAGGCCCTCGCCTGCTTCCAATAAGTTGTTAGAAATGGCAGGTTTGCCTGACTGGAGCCTTAAAAATACTTACCCGGTTACGAGAGAAACGTTTACTGAAAAGGAATGGAAGGGTTTGTTAAATGGAGTTACTCCATTGGAAAGGAATTTGTTGCTTAATTCCAAACACGAAATTCTATCTAAAATTTCGGTTGCAGAATTAAGTAATTATTTGCCTGATGTTCTGTTACGCGATACTGACCAGATGAGTATGGCACATGCTTTGGAGGTGAGGGTTCCGTTTTTAGATTATACGCTGGTTGAATATGTACTTGGTTTACCGGATAAAATTAAATATCCTCATACTCCCAAAAAATTATTAACCGACTCAATGAAAGAACTGTTGCCGGAAAACATTATCCATCGCAGAAAGATGGGCTTTACCTTTCCCTGGACTATATGGATGAAAAAAGAATTAAGAACTTTTTGTGAAGAGAATATTAACAGCCTTTCGGAGCGGCCATATTTTAATAAAAATAATTTGCAATCTTTGTGGAAAGGTTTCCTAAACGAAAAGCCACAAAATCCCTATTATAAAATATGGCATTTGGTAGTGCTTGAAAATTGGATTAAAGAGAATAAAATAGATGCCTAAACCGAAAATATTATTGTTTAGTGATTGGTTTTATCCGGGCTTTATGGCAGGCGGGCCTATCCAGTCCTCATTTAACCTGATTAGCCACCTGAAAGATTATTATGACTTTTCGGTAATAACAAGAGATACGGACTATACCGATATTGTTTCTTATAAGGGCATTAAAAGCGATGAGTGGAATATATTGCCAAATGGGATGAGAGTCTATTATTTTTCTGAAAAGAAACTTAGCTTTCCTGCCATGAGCAAGCTTATTGACAGTGAGGAGTTTGATATTGCTTACCTCAATAGCATGTATTCTCCCAGGTTTACTATAATGCCTTTATTCATATTACACCGGTTGGGCAAAAAAGTAATATTGGCTCCCCGTGGAATGCTTGCTCCCACTGCCATTGCCATAAAAAGCTGGAAAAAGCGGCCTTTTTTGCTCTGGATAAAAAACAGCAGGATAATTAAAAACATGAGATTCCATGCGGCTTCAGACCATGAAGCAGAGCATATACGACAAGTGTTCGGGAAAAAAGTGGATATATGTATAGCTCCGAATCTGCCGGGTAAAATAGAAACCCCCGTATCAATAGAAAAAAGAAAGGAACCCGGTTCCGTGAATCTTATCAATGTGGCACGCGTTTCGCCTGAAAAAAACCTGCATTATGCGTTGGAGACTTTGCAGGGAATAAAAGGAAAAGTGAAGTATGATATTTATGGCCCTGTATATGATTATCCTTATTGGGAAAAATGTAAGGAGTTATTAGCAAAACTCCCTCCTAACATTAAAGCTGAATATATTGGGCCTATTAGCAAAGAAAGTATCCCACAAGCGATGAAGGATATGCACTTTCTTTTTTTGCCTACGCAGGGTGAAAATTTTGGACATACTATTTTAGAAGCTATGATTTGCGGTTGCCCGCCAATTATTAGTGACAGGACACCATGGATAGGGTTGGAAAGTGCTAATGCAGGTTTTGATTTACCCCTGGAAGAACAGGAAAAGTTCAAAGAAGTGTTGGAAAAGATTGTTGCTATGGACTCGGATGAATTCAAAACCTGGTCGGAAGGGACAAGAAAGTTTGCCGCCGAGTTTATTAATAACCCGGAATTATTGAAAAAAAGTATTAATCTTTTTGCTTAACCCGTTTGCTTAAAATAAGTATCATAACTGTTTGTTTGAATAATGTTGATACGATTGAAGATACCCTCAAATCGGCGCAATCGCAGTCCTATCCTTCTATTGAATATATTGTTGTAGACGGTGTTTCTACGGACGGGACATTAAGCATTATTGAAAAATACAAACAGATAATAAACAAATTTGTTTCTGAAAAAGATGCTGGGATATACTTTGCTATTAATAAAGGAATTTCCATGGCAACTGGCGATATTATTGGTGTTTTACATGGTGATGACTTCTATATGGATGGAGAAGTAATTGCAAAAGTTGCCCATGTTTTTGAAACATCAGGAACCGATTGCCTGTATGGCGATTTACAATATGTGGAAAGGAATAACCCGGGAAAAGTAACCCGCAACTGGGTATCGGGGGAATATAAACCCAATATGTTCCGCAAGGGATGGATGCCACCCCACCCCACATTTTTTATAAGAAGGGAGTGTATTGAAAAATATGGAAATTACAATACTACTTTGCGCCAGGCAGCTGACTATGAATTTATGCTTCGTATGGTGTATAAAAATGGTATAAAAATGCGGTATCTGCCGGGTGTGCTTGTAAAAATGAAGGTTGGCGGTGCCAGTAATAAATCAATTATGAATAGGATAAAGAACAATTTGGAGGACCGTAAAGCTTGGAAAATAAACAACCTTAATCCGTCTTTTTTTACCCTGTTTATGAAGCCTTTAAGCAAAATTGGCCAGTTTTTTAAGTAAGGTTTTAACAAAAGCTTCTTCCTGGTTACAATCAAGGATTTCCTGTTAAAGGATGCATATTCTAAATAAATTCTTAATAAATAAATATACGGGTAACGCCTATGCTCCAAAATAGTTTATATTTGTGTGGCGCTTTTTAGAAAAAAATTAATGATGAAGTATAAATACATTCTCTTAGTTGTCAGTTTTTTCATGTGTTTCGTATCACAGGGGTATGGACAAATCAGGAACCCCTTTTCACAAGCAATGAGCCCCCGTAATACCAAGACGGGACAAAGTATTTCTCAGTTAATGAATGGGGCTGTCGAAGTGCCTTCCAAACGTACATTATTCAGTTCAACCTATAAGAAACCGGATGGGACCATTATTTGCCAG
>Ga0206994_1103_pt1 | contig 15979 bp, 12 predicted proteins | sample Alteio_BWMinCont_4_FD_153485 | JGI IMG/M metagenome (GOLD analysis project Ga0206994, IMG submission 153485) | Enriched cells from forest soil in Barre Woods Harvard Forest LTER site, Petersham, Massachusetts, United States -... | ecosystem: Environmental > Terrestrial > Soil > Temperate forest >...
TAACGTTTTGATGGAATGTATGTTTGATACCTGTCTTTGCGGTATCTTATTTTACGCCATTGGTTATGCTTTCATGTTTGGATGGGGCAATGGTTTTATAGGATGGCATGGCGACCCTGCAGCTAAGGTTGCGGGTTCATGGTTCTTCTTACAAAACATCCCTGCAACTTATGCTACAACAGGCATTCCTGTAATTGCACACTGGATATTCCAGTACGCTTTTGCCGATACCTGTTCAACTATCGTATCAGGTGCTATGATAGGCCGTACCAGTTTCCGTGGAGATATTCTTTACAGCATTGGTATCACAGGCTTTATATATCCAATTATTGGTCACTGGGCATGGGGTCCTGATGGCTGGTTAGCTGTAATGGGCAGCACCGGAAACTTCTTCACTTCTTTAGGCCAAGGCTTCCGCGATTTTGCAGGTTCAACAGTAGTACACACCATAGGAGGGGTAGCCTCGCTGGCAGGTGCAATTGTACTGGGGCCACGCTTAGGCAGGATATTTGCCCGCGATGATAAAGAAAAAGGCGGTATGCCGCCAGGGCACAATATGCTTATGGCAGCCGTTGGTACATTTATATTATGGTTCGGCTGGTACGGTTTTAACCCCGGAAGTTCACTTTCAGCTATGGATGCGCAGGGTATAGGCCGTATAGCTACAAACACAACACTTGCAGCTTGTTCAGGTGGTATGGTTGCTATGTTATTTGCACTATGGTTTGGTAACACTAAAGGTAAATTCGATTTGGGCTTCACCCTTAACGGAACTTTAGCAGGCTTAGTTGCTATTACCTGCCCTTGCTATTGGGTTAGCCCGCTTGGAGCTACATTATTAGGTGGCGTAGCCGGCATAGTAGTATTTGGAGGTATGTATTTATTAGAATGGTTCCGTATTGACGATCCGGTTGGTGCAGTTTCAGTACACGGTTTTGCCGGTATATGGGGTACATTATCATTAGGTTTATTTGCATCTGGCCAATATGGTGCTACCGGCCCTTACGGAGCTGACAATTCAGCACCCGTAACCGGTGTGTTCTACGGTGGTAAATGGGATGTGTTCGAAGCACAGGCTATTGGTACCTTTACAATTGCTATCGCGGTATTTGTAGTAACCTTTATAATGATGTACGTGATAAACAAATTACCACATCCTTGGAAATTGCGTGTTGAAGAACATGGTGAGTTAGGCATAGGTGGTTTGGATATGTTCGATCACGGTATCGAAGTTTATCCTGCACAGGATGATGATATAAACATAAGCGGCTTGTTTGAAAAAACAGCCTCAGTATCAGCATAAATATCTTATAATACCCTGTACGGTTTAAAAACCACACAACCAACCGTACAGGGTATTTATTCCTTCTGTTTTATTGAAAATATTATCATTCAACCTATCAAAATGATAGGCATAAGGCTCTTTTTGTTTTTAAATTATCGATTTGTTAATTGTAAATTATTGAACATCAATCTTCTTGTTCCTTAGTTAAATTAATGGCATCCGTTTGGTACAGGATGTTTCAAATCATAAAAAAATGTATCAGTTTAATAAAAATCAACCCACAACTAAATTTTACCCTATTAACAATTAACCAACATGAAAAAGAAATTTTTACTTTTATTACTTGCTGCATCAACTTATAGTATCGCTTCAAAAGCGCAGGATACTGTCAAGACGACCGCAGATGCTCCTTTAGTACTTTACGGATCGGTAGATACTTATTACAAAGATGACTTTTCAGGCCACTCAAATATTGGAACCAGCTTTGCATCTGATAATAATTCAATATCAATAGGCATGGTCGATCTTGGTTTAAAGAAGACCGTTGGTAACGCGTCATTTGTTGGCGAGTTATCATTTGGCCCAAGAGGGCAGGAGCAATCATTGCCAAACTCAGGCAATTACCACATCCAGAATTTGTACATTTCATATAACCTTACTCCAAAATTAAACGCGACAGCAGGTTATATGTCAACCTTTATTGGTTATGAAGTAATTTCTCCAACAGGAAACTTTAACTACTCTACTTCATATTTATTTACCTCGGGCCCGTTCCAAAATGCCGGCTTTAAATTAACTTATACATTTTCTGATAAAGTAAGTTTAATGGCAGGTATATTTAATGATGACTGGAATGTTTACACTTCATCGCATGATGTATCAACTTTTGGTGCTCAGTTAACAGTAACGCCAGTTAAAAACTGGACAGCATATCTTAACGTAGCCACTGGCCCAACTTCGGGAACAATACTCGACTTAACAACTGCTTACCAAATAACCAGCGCCTTCAAATTAGGTTTAAACGGTGCCGACTATACGCCTGCACATGGTGGCGGCGGTTATGATGGTGTTGCTTTATACCCTCAGTTAGCAGTATCAAAAATTGTTACCTTAGGTTTAAGAGGTGAGTACTTTAATGAAAAAGCAATAACCGGTGGTACAAGCAAGAATGTTACCGAAGCTACCCTTACAGCAAACATTAAATCTGGCCCGCTAACTTTCATTCCTGAAGTAAGGCTTGACACTTTTGGCAAACTTGATTACTCTTCGTTTACCAATAGCAATGGCGCGCCTACAAAATCTGCTTCACAATTTGTGTTAGCTGCAGTTTACGCATTTTAACTACCTCATATATTAATATTAATTAGGAAAGCCGCCCGGTATTTGGGGCGGCTTTTTATCTTTATAGCATGAAAAAGATCTTTACAGTTTTAATATATATTTTGTGTGCTAAAGCGGCATTTGCTCAAAAAGATTCACTATCATTTGACGAGCACAATAAATATATTTATTACAAGGTTGTTGATGAGCCGGGCCTGGGGTTAGATACACTACAAACCAGGGCGCTGTATTTTTTAAAAACCGCCTATCCTAAAATTAAGGTCGATAAAACCAGTACTGCGGCTAATATTATTGGATCAGGGGTGTTTTTGATTTACAATGGTACGGCTGTTGTTAAAACACAGGATGGGCAGATCAGTTATAGTTGCTATATTGAATGTAAAGATCAAAAATACCGATTTTGGCTAACCGATTTTGTATATACGCCCTATAAAACAGACCGTTATGGTAACTCGGTTCCCGTACCTGGAGGTGATATTGTATTAGAAAATTCATCAAAGTTCGACAAAAAACAGCTGGATAACTGCCTTAACCAGGTAGGCACGTTCAGCAAACAGTTTGGCGATAAACTAAAGCAATACATGGTCAGGGTATCTGCCGCTCCGCCAAAGCAGGAGAAGAAGAAGGTGGTAAACACAAAAGATTGGTAACACCGGGTTTATAAAAGTATAACAACAAAAAAACTACATTGAAAAATGTAGCTTTTTTGTTGGGTAAGGTTTTTATAATTATCGGTTATAGTTCTTCATCATGCTGACTAATGTCGAGCCCCACCAGTTCCGCTTGCGGGGTCACACGCAGGGTGCTTATCATATCCGTAACCTTCAGCAAAAGCAGCGACCCGAAAAATGCAAATACCGATACACCTATCAGTGTTATTACATGAATGAAAAATAAATGTGTTTCGCCATAGTACAAACCATTGCCGGTGGAATTTCCGCCATTTACATTTTGATGGGCAAAAACACCGGTAAGCAACATGCCTACCATACCTCCTACGCCATGGCAGGGGAATACATCGAGCGTGTCATCAATACTGGTCGAGCTTCTCCATATCACAACCAGGTTACTTACCACGGCCGCAACAATACCAACAATTAGTGAATGCGGAATAGTGATAAAACCCGCGGCCGGTGTAATAGCAACCAGGCCAACTACAGCCCCGATGCATGCGCCCATAACCGAAGGCTTTTTACCGCGAACCATATCGAAAAATATCCAGCTCATGGCAGCCGCGGCCGATGCCGTTGTTGTAGTGGCCAAAGCGGTAGCTGCCAATGTGCCCGCGCCTAAAGCCGAACCCGCGTTAAAGCCAAACCAGCCAAACCATAAAAGGCCAGTCCCTAATAATACATAGCTAATACGCGCAGGGTTGTGTTCCTTATCCTGGCGTTGTTTTAAATATAGTGCCGATGCAAGGGCGGCCCAACCTGCCGACATGTGTACTACTGTGCCTCCGGCAAAATCAAGTACACCAAGTTTAAATAAAAATCCGTCGGGGTGCCATGTGGAGTGGGCGAGTGGTGCGTAAATAAATATCATGAACAGACAAAGGAAAATAATATAGGAATTAAAGCGGATGCGCTCGGCAAAAGCTCCCGTAATTAATGCCGGTGTTATAACCGCGAATTTTAATTGAAACATGGCAAATAATACCAATGGTATAGTGGGGGCAAGCTTCCATGTAGCGTTGCCTAACATACCTTTCATCATAAAAAAGGTGCGCGGGTCGCCAATAAAACCACCAATCGAATCGCCAAAAGCAAGGCTGAACCCAAATATCACCCAAATAATGGTGATAACGCCCATGCAAACAAAGCTTTGCATCATGGTGGATAATACATTCTTTTTACTCACCATGCCGCCATAAAAAAATGCAAGGCCGGGTGTCATTATTAATACCAGCGCGGTGCTTACCAGCAACCAGGCAGTATCGCCCGAATCAATTTTACTGTCTTTTAAATTTACGGTTTCAACCGAGGGGAAAATTAGGGCAAGTACTACAATAAGTACCAGTATGCCAAAGGGTATGAGCTTTTTCATCGTTTTGTTTTTGGGGGAATAAAATGAAATAACACCGCCCGGTATAGCAATCAATTATACCGGACAGTGTTAAAAACTAAATTAATAAACAATAAAAACCTCCTGTTTAATCAGAACAGGTGGTACTAAAGTTTAATAATTACCAAAAAACGTGAAACGGAAAAAGGATGAGTTTGCGGAAAAGAGAAAATTCACTACTATACCTGCCGCAAGTATGATCCAGGTATTTAAAGTAAGTACCCGGGGTATTTAGCCAGGTATATATACATTGTGTGTAATGAACTGTTTTGTGGCGTTGGAAGTTAAATACCTGGACAGGTACCCCGCTGTTATTTACTAATTGCTGATCGGGCACATGTGCCGATGCCGGTGTAAAGGAGGCATGTTTTTGATGATAACTGCTATTGGTATGTGATGGAATTGCCGCTGCATAGATGAAATATCCGCAAAGCAGCAGAAAGATTGTTGCATTAAGTTTAAAAAGCTTTTTAAACATATTTAAAAATACAAAAATTATTGTTTTTATGAAATTATAACGATGTTATTTTCATAAAAAATGCCATTTTTTTAAGTATAATATAGCAAATAGGGTGTTTTGTTGATATTTATTGAAATTGCGTTGGTTGTTTTAATTGTTAAAATTTGCTAACCAACGTTAAATAATGTTAAAATACGCTGTATTAACAGGCCTATACAAACTATTATGGAGGTAAAATCGTTAATTATAAAATTAAATTTCAATCACAATGCTTATCTCAAAATTTGATTTGTACAGGCCCGAGTGGCTCGAGCTTGTATTTGATGACCGCAACAAAACCTATGGCGCGTACGAACTAAGGCAACACAATTCGCGAACGATGCTAACGGCTATGACAATTGCTTTTACTATTGTTATAGTATCGGCGATTATAGTTGGGGCGCTTGTAAAGTCTGTTGTTCCAATAGCTCCGCCGGTTCATATAACACCGATGGTGCTTATTGATGTGATTCATCCACCTGCTGTTAAGCCGCCCAAACCGTTAACACACAGGCCACCTGCACCCACCGTAGCTCCTTCTACACCTGCGGTAATGCACCAGTTTCTTACTCCGGTTCTGGCGCCTGACGCTGTAGCAAAACAACCGCCTACAAAAACTGAACTGGAGCCGGGTAATATAGGGCCCATCAACAGCAATGGCCCTGAAGGTACTCCTGCAATTGATCCGGGGCCGGGAACAACACCCGGAACGGTGCCGGGGAACAGCGATGTGCCGGTTTCTGCCTTTGGTCTCGAACGCATGCCCGAACCTTATGGCGGAGCATCAGCATGGGCAAAATTTCTGCAAAAGCATTTGAAATATCCCGAAATGGCTGCTGATGCCAGTATGCAGGGGAAAGTTTTTGTAAGTTTTATTGTTGAGAAGGACGGGCATTTATCAAATTTCATGATCGACCGTGGAATGGGTTATGGCATGGATGAGGAAGCCCTGCGTGTATTAAAGCTGGCGCCAGCCTGGAAACCAGGCATACAAAATGGCCAGCCGGTAAGGGTGAAATTTAACATACCCATCAATTTTCAATTAGGCGATGATAATAATTAAACTGCCGGGACATATATAGAAGCTGAAAGCTTAAAGTGAAAAGGTAAAAGAGATAGGATAATTTAAGTTGAGGCTAAAGGGCTAAGATGATGGTGTATAACCTTCAACTTAGCCCTTTTTGTTTTATAGCAATGGCTTGCTTTGGGCTTTAATCTTTCTGCTTTTAGCTTTTACCTTTCACCTCTTTTAGCTACCTTTGCGCATCCTTTTAAAATAAATAAAATTACATTGGAGCACCTGCAATTAACCACTGTTGAAACCGCCAAAGATCTTGGTTTACTACCCGAAGAGTTTGAACGTATAAAAGAAATATTAGGGCGTGTGCCCAACTTTACCGAATTATCCATTTTTTCGGTAATGTGGAGTGAGCATTGCTCATACAAAAATTCTATAACCTGGTTAAAAACCTTACCGAAAGACGGTCCGCGTATGCTGGCCAAAGCAGGTGAAGAAAATGCCGGCCTTGTTGATCTGGGCGATGGCATTGGCTGCGCTTTTAAAATAGAATCACACAACCACCCTTCAGCATTAGAACCTTACCAGGGTGCTGCCACAGGTGTGGGCGGCATAAACCGCGATATATTTACCATGGGTGCAAGGCCCATAGCACAATTAAATTCACTCCGTTTCGGCGATCTGGAGCTTGACCGTACCAAATGGCTGGTAAAAGGCGTGGTAAAAGGCATTAGTCATTACGGTAATGCTTTCGGCATTCCAACCGTTGGCGGCGAATTGTTTTTTGATGAGTGCTACAATGTTAACCCATTGGTTAACGCCTTCTCAGCAGGCATAGTTAAGGCTGGCGAAACGGTATCGGCAACATCATATGGTGTAGGCAACCCGGTTTACATCGTAGGCTCGGCAACAGGTAAAGATGGCATACACGGCGCGGCATTCGCGTCAAAAGATATAACCGAGGATTCGGTAAATGATCTTCCTGCTGTACAGGTAGGCGACCCATTTCAGGAAAAACTATTACTGGAAGCAACGCTTGAAGTAATAAAAACAGGCGCGGTTGTAGGTATGCAGGATATGGGCGCGGCGGGTATTATCTGCTCCAACTCCGAAATGTCGGCAAAAGGCGAGCACGGTATGCGCATCGATCTTGACAAAGTACCAACCCGCCAGGAAAATATGAAGCCGTTCGAAATATTGCTTTCTGAATCGCAGGAACGTATGCTCATCGTGGTACATAAAGGCCGTGAGGCTGAGGTGGAAGCTGTTTTTGATAAATGGGATTTGAACTGCGCCATCATAGGTGAAGTGACTGATACCCAAAGATTACAATATTATGTGAAAGGTGAATTGGTTGCCGACGTACCTGCCGACGATTTGGTTTTAGGTGGAGGCGCACCGGTTTATGAGCGTGAATACAAAGAGCCTGCATATTTTAAAGAAAACCAGAAATTTAGTATAAATGATGTTAAAGAACCTGCTGATCTTGTAGCAGTTGCCGAGCATTTATTATCGCATCCAAATATCGCGTCAAAACGTTGGGTAACCGATCAGTATGATTCAATGGTAGGCGTATCAACCATGACTACCAATCGCCCCAGTGATGCGGCTGTTGTAGCTGTTATGGGTACCGATAAAGCCATTGTAATAACAGTTGATTGTAACTCGCGCTACGTATATGCCGACCCGCAAAAAGGTTGTGAAATTGCCGTAGCCGAAGCCGCACGTAACATTACCTGCGCAGGTGGCGAACCGGTAGCTATAACCAACTGTTTGAACTTTGGTAACCCTTACAAGCCCGAAGTTTACTGGCAATTTGTAAGCGCCATAAAGGGCATGAGCGCGGCTTGTACCAAATTTGAAACCCCGGTTACAGGCGGCAACGTGAGTTTTTACAACCAATCGGCTGATGGTGGTTCTGTTTTCCCAACGCCAACTATTGGTATGTTAGGGGTGATGGATGATATGTCGACCTTAATGACCTCGGATTTCAAATCACCGGGTGATCTGATCTACTTAATTGGCGAATCACAGAATGACATCGCATCATCACAATACCTTGCCTCATGGCATAAGATACTGGCTGCCCCGGCACCATATTTTGATCTGGATAAGGAATACGCCATGCACCAGGTGATAAAGCAATTAATAAAGCATAAAGTTATCCAATCGGCGCATGATGTGGCCGATGGCGGTTTATATGTTACTTTGGTTGAATCGGCTATGAGCAATGGCTTAGGTTTTGAAATTGAAACCGACAGCGCCATCCGCAAGGATGCTTTCTTATTTGGCGAAGCGCAGGGCAGGGTAGTGGTAAGTATAGCACCCGACGACCAGGAGCGCTTTATTGAAATGATGGCTACCAGCGAGGTTGAATTTAGCCTATTGGGAACTGTTAACGATGGCTTTTTAAATGTTGATGAAGAACCATTCGGCCATGTTACCGACCTGAAAATGGTTTATGACAACGTGCTGCACAATATATTAGGTGAATAATGCTAAAACTAAACCGTGTACATCATATAGCTATAATTTGTACCGATTATGAAAGGTCGAAACATTTTTATACTGCGATACTCGGTTTAACCATACTACGCGAAGTTTACCGCGAACAAAGAAATTCATACAAGCTCGACCTGGAAGTTGCAGGGCAATACCAAGTGGAGCTTTTTTCATTCCCCGACCCACCGCCGAGGCCATCCCGACCGGAAGCTGCAGGCATGCGTCATTTGGCTTTTGAAGTTGATAATATTGACGAAGCAGTAGCCCACATTGCATCACACGGGATATTTGCTGAACCCATACGAATAGATGAGTTTACCGGCAAGCGCTACACTTTTTTTGCCGACCCGGATGGGCTGCCTATTGAGTTTGTGGAGAAGTAGGCATGGCTGGCATCTTCCAATTCAAACAATTCTCCGTTGATCAAACCGGTTGCGCCATGAAGATCAACACCGACGGCGTATTGCTTGGTGCCTTGATTAAGGCTGATGATACTAAAAGCATATTAGATATTGGTACCGGCACAGGTGTAATTGCTTTAATGCTTGCACAGCGTTTTCCCTTCGCCAAAATTGACGCGGTGGAGATTGACCAGTCAGCAGCACAAACCGCCGGGAAGAATTTCGAAAACTCGTCCTTTGCTGAACGGTTAAGTGTATTCCCTTTAGCTATTGATGATTTCTTTAACGAGCGCCCGGTAAAAAAATACGATCTCATCATATCCAACCCGCCATTTCATCTCAACTCGTTGGAATCGCCGAAGGCTAAAAAGTCATTGGCAAAACATACGGGGGAAGGTTTCTTTGAAGATTTGATAAAGGGAATTGCCACTCATCTTTCTGAGAATGGTTTATTTGGGTTGATATTACCCTTGCAGGCAGGGGAATTAGTAAAAATATTGGCAGAGCAATATGGGTTATATTTGCAAAATACAATTTCGATACATTCATTTGTGGCTGATGCCCCTCATCGGGAAATTTTAGTTTTTGGAAAAGAGAACATAAATACTGCAAGCGATAAATTTGTAATTTATGATGAACCAAAAATGTATTCAGAAATGTATAAGAAAGCATTGAAGGATTTCTTTACTATTTTTTGAATATAAGTGCGATATTTCCCGTCCCGTCATTGCGAGCGATAGCGTGGCAATCCCCGATTTGCAAATCCGCCCTGTATAGTTTGGGATTGCCACGCTATCGCTCGCAATGACGCTTTGATAAGAAAAGAAATTTAATATGACTAAAATAGGCCTACTTTCCGATACTCACAGCTTTTTAGACGACGCCGTATTTAAACACTTTGAAAACTGCGACGAGATATGGCATGCCGGCGATTTTGGCACCATTGAACTGGCTGATCAGCTTGCCGCGTTTAAGCCTTTACGTGGCGTTTACGGCAATATCGATGGGCAGGACATACGGCGTACCTACCCGCTAAACCTGCACTTCAAATGTGAAGAGGTGGATGTTTGGATGACCCACATCGGCGGTTATCCCGACAGGTATGCCCCGGCTGTAAAGCCCGAGATATATACTAACCCGCCTCAGTTGTTTATCAGCGGACATTCGCATATTTTAAAGGTGATATATGATAAAAAAATCAGCTGCCTGCACCTGAACCCCGGCGCCGCAGGCAAGCAGGGTTGGCACAAACTGCGCACCATGATGCGGTTTGCCATTAATGGCGATAAGATACAGGATTTGCAGGTGATAGAGTTGGCTTAATTGGTGAGTGGTTGATTAAGTTGATTTAGTGAATGGTTTGCCTTCGTGAGGAAATTTCACTTAATCAACCAATCCAACCCAATCAACCACTTAACCAATTACAACAAATTCACCTTCGCATTCTCCATTTCAAAAACGGAATCTATCAATAAATTCTTTTGTTTCCCGGCGGCTACTGCAAGCTCATCGCAGCGCTCGTTTTCGGGGTGGCCGTTATGCCCGCGTACCCAGTTGAATTTGATATTGTGGATCTTGCTTATCTCTAAATAACGCAACCACAGGTCCTTATTCTTTTTATCCTTAAAGCCTTTGGCCACCCACCCATACACCCAGCGTTTTTCAATCGCATCAATAACATATTTCGAGTCGGAGAAAATGGTAACATCTTGCTTGGGGCTTTTTATAGCCTCTAAGCCTTTTATCACAGCCAGTAACTCCATGCGGTTATTGGTAGTTTTACGAAATCCCCCTGAAAGTTCCTTATAATGGTGCCCCGAGCGCAATATCACCCCATAACCACCCGGCCCCGGGTTCCCGCTTGACGCGCCGTCTGTAAAAATTTCTATCATTTGTTAGTACTGAGCTATCAAATATAGAAAAAACGCCATGAACTATGATCTATGAACTATCAACTAAGGCGTTTGGCCTTGAGGCGGAGTGAATTACCAATCACCACCACATCCGAAAAAGCCATGGCGAATGCGCCTACCATCGGGTTTAAAAAACCTAAAGCAGCAATTGGGATAGCTACCACGTTATAGGCAAATGCCCAAAACAGGTTTTGCTTTATGGTGATGAGCGTGTGCTTACTGATCTGTAAAAACTTAACTACTGAATGCAGGTCAGTATTCAGCAATATTACACGTGCCGATTGTATAGCTACCTGGCTGGCATCATTCATTGATACACCAACATCGGCCTGGGTTAGGGCAGGGGCATCATTAATGCCATCGCCTATCATTATGGTTTTGCCTTTTTGTTTGTATATGTCAATTACGGCCAGCTTTTCATCTGGCAGTTTTTCGCCATGTACATCAGTAATGCCTATCGCGTTAGCCACTTTTAAACAACGGCTTTGCTTATCGCCGCTTAACAAGACAGGCATGATCCCCATTTTTTTAAGTTGGGTGATAAGTGTTGCCGCATCAGGCTTTATTTCATCATCAATAGCTATCTGCGCTAATAGTTTCTGATTTTTATATAACGACAAGTTGAAATCGCCGTCGCTGGATTTTGCGGTGCCTAAAAAGTAATGGTTGCCTTCCACATCCTCGGCGCGCATGCCCAGGCCCTTTTCCTCGGCAGCCTTAAGCAGTATTACTTTTTGCTGCAGAAGCGGTTTCAGCTCATTAACCAGCGATTTGGCTATGGGGTGGTTCGATCTTTCCTCAATAGCCACAATAATACCGCGGACTTGTTCAATATCATTACCGTCCTCAACCTTTATCTCATGTATGCGAAATTTGCCGGTAGTGAGCGTACCTGTTTTATCGAATACTACAAATTTGGTATTGGCAACAGCTTCAATAGTGTCGCCGCCTTTTATCAGGATGCCGTTTTTTGCCGCTCTGCCTAAACCAACCATAACAGCCGTAGGCGTAGCCAAACCCATAGCGCAGGGGCACGATATTACCAAAACGGCAATAGCATTCATTAAAGCGGTTTGCATGCCTGTATGGGCCGCATAATAGGTTACGACGAAGGTTAAAAGCGCTATTAATATAACAGCAGGCACAAATACCGATGCTACCTTATCGCCCAGTTTTTGTACGGGAGGTTTGGCGGCTTGCGCTTTTTTCATCAGGTCGATGATCTGCGCCAGTACGGTGTTTGAGCCCACTTTTGTGGCCATCATTTTTATATTGCCATGTTGGATGATGGTGCCGCCTATAACTTTATCATATTTCTTCTTTTCAACAGGCAGGCTCTCACCTGTAAGCATCGATTCATCAACCGAAGCATCACCACTCAGCACATCGCCATCAACCGGTATTTTATCGCCCTGGTTCACCAGTAATATATCGCCAACAACAACATCCCTTGCACTTATTACTTCGGTGCCGCCATTTATTACACGGGTAGCGTTTACCTGCTGAATTTTTACCAGGTCCTTTACTGCGGATGTGGTTTGCGTAACCGAGCGTTTTTCAAATACATTCCCTAACAGCACAAGGGTGATTATGGTGGCGCAGGTTTCATAAAACTGGTATTTTTCGCCCATGTTTTCAATGGTGCCTACCAAGCTATAAATAAACGCTGCCGATGAGCCTACAAATATCAACACATCCATATTAGGCAGCCCATTTTTAACCGAGCTAAAGGCACTTCTGCCAAAATGCAGGCATCCCACCAAAAAAACCGGGATACATAACAACAACTGAACTATAGGCTCCTGCAAAAAATGCCAGGGCGATATCATATGCAGTAACAGAGGGACGGTAAAAATTAAGCAGAAGATGAATTTATTCTCAATTTTCTCATAAAATTTGGGTGAATGGAGGGTAGGGTCGTCAATAACTTTATAACCCAATTGTTCAATGCCTTTTATTATTTCGGGGACTTTAGTGTCATCGTTGGTCGAGAATTTTACTTCTTCGCCGGCAAAATCAACCAGTATATTTTGTAGTCCCTTCTTCTCCAGTAAATTATGAATGGAAATGGCACAGTTGTTACAGTGCATTCCAGTTACGTTCAGTTCTATCAATTGCTCTGTCGCCATACTACAAAACTACCTAACCGGTGTATTTAACAGGTAAGCCTAATGTAATATTAAAAAAGGCTTTGCAATTAGGCTTAAGATTTTTACATTTGCACTCGCTGAAAAACGGTAGATGTAGCTCAGTTGGTTAGAGCATCGGTTTGTGGTACCGAGGGTCGTGGGTTCGAGCCCCATCATTTACCCATTATGGGGCAGGTCGATAAAAAATGACTTTGCCCCATTTTTTTTTGCCTTGTAATTTACTGTTAATCAAGTGGGTAAGCGCAATCGCTTTGTTTGTTTTTCCGGTTCGATGTTCTGTTGGACATTCCGAAGCCATTGACCACCTTGTCCCGGAGAACCAAAAATATCGTTCCGAGGTACTTTGATCATACTAATACTCTTTCACGCGAATCAATTTATCGATATATCTCAAAGAAATACATGAATCTGGAGCATGTAATCACATGGTCACCCTTCCCAGAATATCTACTTTAATTTTTGTTATAGGGTTAAATAGTGGAAAAATAAATTATTATTTTGTGTCATATGAATGTAAATCTTATCTTAGGTGCATTATGTATAACATAATGCACCTAAGATAAGGTGATATGTATGTTTGAAGGTTTTATGCATGGTTAACCGATATTAGGATTTAAAATACTAAAATAAATGACGGCAAATTAATATTCACTAAATATAAATCTATATGAGAAAACAGTTTTTAATCAAGTAATTTATATTTTGAATAAGTACATTGCACACCCGATGGCTCCTGGCTTCTTCTATAAATGACCAATTATACTAAATATAGTGACGGTAAATTACTTGAGCTTATGGCTCAGGATGACCACGTTGCATTCAATACAATTTATAATCGTTATTGGATCAGGGTGCTCAATCTTGCTGTTCATAAAATCGGTGATATTATGGAGGCCGAGAATATTATTCAGGATATTTTCGTATCTTTATGGAAGCGCAGGCATTCATTGATCATTACTACCGCCTTAGAAAATTTCTTATTTGTTTCTGTCAAATACCGCGTAATTAAAGTGCTGAATAGTCAGCGTACGGAAAGGTTATACAATGAAACCGATGGCTTAACAATTGATGTGCTGGATGACTCGACCCAACAGTACTTGTCATTTGAAGAATTACGGCAAAGGCTGGAAATATTGATAGGGAAATTGCCTGAACAAAGCAGGTTGATATACCGGATGAATAAAGAAGAAAATATGAGCTATAAAGCCATTGCCGAAAAATTGGATATAACTGAACGATCTGTTGAAGCACATTTAGCACGTGCCAAGAAAACCTTAAAGACCGCCTTAGGGTCTTTCCTTACTACATTCCTGCTATAAAATCAAGCTGCTAAAAAAAAAATAAAATATTTTGAGGGTTTTTGCTTTTTGTAGGTACTTGTTATAAAAGTACCATTATAATGCCCATTGACCCGCAAAAAGTTAGAATTCAGGAATTAGCCCATAAGTATTTAAAGGGCCAGCTAAGCCATTCAGAACAATTGGAGTTTGATGAATGGTTTAAAAGTGAAGGCAGCGAAAATATTTATATCGATGAAAATATTGCTGAATCTGAGGATAAGCACCGGCAACTGATATGGAGCCGGATTAACGAACATATTAATCCTGTTCAATCTGCTAAAATTAAAACGCTATGGCCCCGTATAGCAGCCGCGGCCTCAATTTTGTTAGCCCTTTCAATTGGTAGTTATTTCATTCTTAATAAAAAACCAGCCCAGCAAATAGTTAGAAATCAAAAACAAGAGATCGTCCCCGGAACTAATGAGGCAACCTTAACGCTGGCCAACGGTCAAAAGATAATCTTATCAAGGGGTTTAAATGGCAAACTGGCGCAACAAGGCAGTACATTGGTGCAGGTTAATTCCAGCAAATCCATTACCTACACAGCTTCAGCCGCTAATAGCACTTCAACAGCCCAGGTGCAGTTTAATACACTTGCTACGGTGCGTGGTGAGCAATCTCCGTATCCATTAGTTTTGGCAGATGGAACCAAAGTTTGGTTGAATGCGGCATCTTCAATTACTTTTCCAACCAGTTTTAGCGGAAAAGAACGTATTGTAAAAATTACTGGGGAAGCTTATTTCGAAGTAGTGCATGACGCGCTGCATCCATTTAAAGTAAAGGTAGGCGACCAAACCATTGAGGATTTAGGAACGCAGTTCAACATTAATGCCTACCCGGATGAACCTGCTATGAAAACCACACTTATAAATGGCAAGGTTAAAATTTCAGATGGGTCTCAAACAGCTCTCCTTAAACCCGGTTACCAGGCAGTTGTATCGCCATCAGGTTCTTCTATTACAGTGCAGGCCGCAGATTTAGACCAGGTTATGGCTTGGAAAAATGGAAATTTTGAGTTTGAAGGTACACCGCTGAAAGACATTATGCGCCAGATAAGCAGGTGGTATAATGTAGATATAAGCTACCAGGGAACTATTGCGGAGGTTGAATTTGGCGGCTCAATTTCAAGGTCAAAAAATATAAATGAAATTCTATCTGTATTAGAAACAACAAAAGGTGTACACTTCAAAATAGAAGGAAGGAGGATTATAGTTATGCCATAATATACCTGATAATATATGGATAACTGTAAAAAAAAATCGGAGGCGTTGGAACCGCCCCCGATCAGATTTCAGGATTCCTACATAATTAAACTGTGCGAACAATATCAATTATTAAAACCCTAACAAATGTATAAATTTTACACCGTAAATGGGTATGGCTTAAATAGCCGTACTAAATATTTGCCATCAGAAAATAAATGGCTTACGATTCTTAAAGATCCGAATTTAAAACACTGGCTTATGAGG